>OLGF01000513.1_pt1 | contig 45195 bp, 58 predicted proteins | sample 1604971 | NCBI WGS metagenome assembly OLGF01 (sample SAMEA3888902, study PRJEB22519) | human gut metagenome | biome: human gut; feature: human-associated habitat; material: faeces | place: Denmark | collected 2011 | reverse complement strand
TGTTGCTTATTTCCAGACGCCCGTCCTCTAAAAAGCGTTTCAGATATGGCCACTGCTCCCGCAGATAGTACAGCGCCTTTCCCAAAGAGGACTTGGGCGGGGCGGTCTTCGTTTCCGCCCATGCCAACAAAGCGTCCATCACCGGCTTGGACCGAGCCAGACGCTGGATATAACGTTCTTCCGGCGGCAGATCCGCTAGTTCCTTTTCAATGGCGAAAAGAATATTACAGTATTGCAGTCCCTCCAACGCCGTGCAGCCAACCTGCTGCTCTTTTGGCAAGGCGTTCACCGCCTCGTCAAACTTTCGCCGCAGATGCGCCCAGCAGCCAACCACCCGGATGTTCTCCGGCAATCGGTGGTAGCCGGAATACCCATCCGCATGGAGCCAGCCCGTAAAGCCCTTGAGGAATGCTTCGGCATTCTCCGCCTTCCGGTTCTGCTGGTACTCATACAGAACTATGGGATGCTCGGCGTCTCCGCCAGTCCGGTACAGCCACATATAGCACTTGCTCCTGGCTGTCTGCCCTTCCAACTTCAGCACCTGCAAGGTTGTTTCATCCGCATGGAGAACCTCGCGCTGAAGCAACTGCCGGTGCAAGTGGTCATAGATGGGCCGCAGCCAGTCCTCCGCCACCCGCAGCACCCAGTTGCTCATCGTCTGCCGGGAGAGCATCACCCCAGCACGATTCCATTCCTGTTCCTGCCGGTACAGCGGAGCGTACATCACAAACTTCTGCACCATGATATGGGCCACAGCCTCCGGGGAGGCATAGCTGCCCGAAATCAGGGGAGGCTCTTTGGGGGCTTTCAGGATAGGTGTTTCCGTCCCTGTCTGCTTGCAGTTCTGGCAGGCGTATGTAAAATAAACATCTTCCCGGATCTTCACCTGGGCAGGGACCATTACCAGAGTACGGCGCACCTCGGTCCCAATCTCTGTCATGAGCGTACCGCATTCAGGACAGTTACGTTCAGACTCCGGGACGCGGTGCTCCACCACCTCAACAGGGATGTTCTCAGGCAGAACCTCCTCCACACGGGAGGATCGCTTCTGCCGGGTATGAGCGGCAACCCTGGTTTCCCTCGTGGCAGTCCTCCTGGTAGACAGCCATGCTTCCGTCTCATCAAACATGAAACTCAGCTGGCCAACCAACTCCTCCTTCGTCTGCTCGGAGGATGTCCCATAGACCTTCTTTTTGGCAAGACGCACCTGTTCCATCAGCCAGTCCAGCTTCTGGTTCAGTTCGTCTCGTTCCGCCTTTAGAGACTCATATTCCGCACGGGAAATGGTCATCATTTCTGTGCTGCTTGTGGTAATGTTCACTTCGTTTTTCATATCTTTATTATAACATAAAAACCCTTGAAATACCAGTTCTTTCAATGGTTTGCGAGAAAATAGCATCCAATTTTCAATGCTATACCATACTCAGGCCAGTCACTGCTTTGTGCGCTTTGGGCTGTTCGATCTTCAGCCCTTCCATCAGCCAGCGGTACTGCTGCGGCGTCAGCATCTTCACCTCAACTTCGGACCTCGGCCACTGGTACGCTCCCTGCTCCAGCCTCTTGTAGAGGAGGATGAAGCCATCCCGTTCCCAGTACAGCCCTTTTATTCGGTCCCGCTTTCGCCCGCAGAACAGAAACAGTGTGTTGGTGAATGGGTCCAGTTCAAACTGCTGCTGTACCATCGTGGCCAAACCATCGATCCCTTTGCGCAGATCTGTATATCCACAGGCGATGTAGACCTTGTCTGCTCCGGTAAAATCGTTCAGCATTGTCTCAGCAGCTCCACCAGAGTCCGCAGCAATTCCGGCCCCATTTCCTGATACAGATCAATGCTGCTACTCCCGATGTTGAGTGTAGCGGTACGTTCCGAATTATTTCGCAATGGTTGCGGTGCTGGCAGTTCTACAAATGTGCCCCCAGAACGTCCCTCGGCGTCTTTCCTACCTATACCGGACAGAACCTCTCTTTCCCATCGGTAATATGTTGTTGGCGTGATGCCCCGCTGGCGGCACCACTCCCGCACTGACAGCCCGCTGCTCCGGCAGTCCTGTATTGCCAATCCCCATTTCTGAACCTTTGCCTGGTGCTTCAGTTCATTGCTCGTCATCCGGATACACCGCCTAATAGTTAATAGTGCCGGAACGTCTCAAAACGTTCCACCACTATTCTCTCATGTCTGTCTACCCGTCACTTTACTTGACGCTTACGAATTACGTTTTAAGTTGCGAATTTATTATGTGAGGGAAGCTAATATGAAAAAAAGATTTATTATACCACTAATCATTATATTTTCTGTGATACTCAGTATTTGTGTTTCTGCTCAGCCCTCTCAAGCTGACACCCCTTTGGAGAATAGTGAATCCTATACTGATGTAAGTGTACAAGAATCTGCTAATCAGTTATATGAATCTCTGATGTCCGCCTTTAATTCTGCAAATGGTAAGAATTCTTCCACTCCGTCGCAGCTTAGTTACCCTGATGCATACGGAGGTGCCTACATAAATGATAGTGGCAAATTGGTAATCTATGTTGTTGAGAGTAAAATTGAAGATTCTTCCGATATTGATTCTACTATTGAGGATATTTCAAATTTTTCTCCCGCAGATAATGTTTTAGACAGTACAACAGCTGACTATGTGCTCGAACCATGCGAATATTCCTATACTGACCTCAATAATATTATGGATTTACTAAACAACTACAAGATTAATAATCAAGGGAGTGAAATTGCAAACAACTTCAAAAAGTTTGGCCTCTACGACTCTGAAAACAGAGTCATTGTTTATCTTGAAGAGTTTAATGAAGAAAAAATAAAGGAATTCAAAGAAAATGTATGTGATTCAGATGCAATCGTATTTGCACAGGGCTTTGGAGCAATTGAAACCCAGTCATCATGGTCTCCTGGACAACCCGCAAGAAATGCATCAGATCAAGGGGCTCTCACTCTAGGATATCGTGCAAAATTTGGCTCAACTATTGGCATTGTTACAGCTGCTCATGCCGTTAAGATGGGAGAAGAACTAATTTGGAATGGAGATCGTTTTGCAAAAGCTACAATTCGAAATCTTGGCGGCAGTTGCGATGCTGTTTTTTGTAAAATGATCAATTCGCATGACGCAACAAACACCTTATATGGTACAGGTAATACATTATCCACCACTATCAGTGAACCTGGTGTCGGCACTACAATTAATAAAATTGGATTTACAAGTGGGCATACTTCTGGCCGAGTTGTAGCCACTGATGTATCTGCTGACACAGATACAGGAGTATTTTTAACTAACTTAACCGAAGCCACTTATGATTCCGAAGGCGGAGACAGCGGTGGAATTGTGTACTCCTACATAGGCTCGACCAATACCAGACTTACATTGGGCATCCATCTCGGACGTTATGGTAATAACGCAATCTATTCTAAAGCTAATGAAATCAACGACGCATTAAACATTTCCAGATATTAAAAGATATTCTTAAATTTTTGAGAAACACAAAAAAATCCCGTTGCATCTCTCTATTAGAAGCGTTTTATAGAGTGAAAGGGCAAAGGGTAAATGTCCATTTCAAAGTAACGTCGCAATAATCATTCACCTAATCTGATTCTACGGCGTTATGGGAGGGTGATTCCAATGCAGATCTAATAATTATTTGGAAAATTTCTAAAGCAAACAAAACAATCAAATAGAAAGGAAGAACCCCAATTATGAAGAAACTGATTTCTGTATTGCTTTCTACGGCAACTGTTTTTAGTCTGGCCCTCCTTCCTGTATCCGCCACTAGCATCCCAGAAGTTGAGAGTGCAGCAATCTTGGAGCAGCCTCAGCTCACAAATGAGGATGCCCATGTACTTACGATGGAAATGTTTAATGAAGCCTTTACTCGTGATGACGTAATCAATATCCTGGCTGCCGATAAAGCAAATGGAATGGCCAGCACCTATGCATACGTGCCAGTCACAGTCACCGAAGCTGAGATTCAGGAATTCTATGCAAAAATCGAGGCAATCGTTGCCCGAGCCCCGGCCCTGAGCTACTATTTTAGCAATTACTATTGGTGGACCAGAGATGATGATGACTATTATGACGACCTGATCTCTCTCAAACTGGTTCCTACATCTGTAATGAAAAATACAAATGATAAGGAAGAGGCACTTGCGGCATGGGCGTTGGTCAAGGATGCCTGTGACAGCAGCAGATACTGGACAAATGAGGGAAGCCTGAGCCAGCAGTTCCTTTGCCATTTCTATGGTGAGATTGCCCATCGGGCCGGACTGTGTGAAGCAGTCGGGGATTGGGATCTTGAACCTATCCGCCCCAATACGGGTCTCTTCCAATTTGCGATCAATAAGTGCAACCCGCACGACTGATCCGTAAAATATGAAGCAAAATATAAAGCGTTTTTTGGCCATTACATGTCTGATTCTTTCTTTGTTTGCAGTTACCATTACAGGATACGCAACAACTGGAACAGACAATGAGAGTACGTCAAGTGCGCAAACCAGTGGACGTATTATAGGTATTTCCAGCCAGTATTTCTTCAACAATTTACACGGGCGATATTACATCTACTTTGGCCGTCCAACATGTGTTAGTTGTGTAGAATTCGCTTCTTACTTGGAAAAATATCTGGATGAAAGCGGCTGGGTCGTGTACTATTTTGATACAGAATACTGGAAGGATAATCCGAGATATGATTTGATCTTGGAGAAGTATCAGGTAACTACTGTACCATTGTTAGTTGAAACGATGGATGGTGAGTTCCGCTCATACTATGAGTTTGACCCTGATGCAAGTGACGCAGAAATAGCAAGCCAGTTGGATAATTTTTTTGCGAAAAGAGGATCACCACTCTTTCCTGTAACTACACAAAAAAATTTCCCGTTACAATTCCATGATTATTTGTTGGCCTTTACATTTTTTATCATGGTCTGTAATGTTTCCTTCCTCCTAAAGAGGCGCCGCTCTCTAATTGAATCTGAATCGGCCTTTCCAATGCTCGCAGCAATTGTAAATTCGACTCTCTTGATGATCCTGCACTTTTCGATTGCTGGAGCAGGCTTTTCATTTGGTATCCAATATGAAGCTGTTCCAGATGAACGATTATTAGCCAAATTGGGAACGTACACATGGCTTTTGGTAACTCCAGCACTTTATTTTGCCTTACTTGCTATCTGTGCAAGCATTAAGCTCTCCCAAAATAGCAGGAAAAATAAAACTGAGTAAACCAAGCAAAAGAGTACAGGAAAAATATGTTATAAGAAAGGCGAGGTAACCAATGAAGAAACATATCTCAAAGCTATTAGTCTGCTGTTTAGCTCTTGGAGCAATACTGATTCCTACTGCCTCCGCAGCGGAAGGTATTTATGAAGATTTTACCTATGTGGACTTCTTTTTCACAGGAAACACGTATGATGTCAGTAATCCTTGTATCAAAGGCGCCAGAGGAGATGCCTCTGTAGAAGTAACAAAGTTTAGGAATGAGACCGATTCAGATGTTGTTTCCTATGGTGTTGATTATTATACCGGCCGTCGGGCAACCATTGAGCAACGCATTAGTGGTGAGGTAACATATCGCAATCTGGATTATCTGAGTGGCTTTGGAGATACCGGTGAAGTGTATTACCTTCGGGCTGAGTGTTCCCCAGAGGCGGGGTCCAATAAGGACATCCAAATAAAAGGGACTTGGATTCCTTAATCATAACCACCGTCTAAATCGAAGACTTGAATAGTCTCTATAAAGGGCCTTTCGCTAGAAAACACCTCAAGACACACTAAATTTATTCCGCTCATATCATTTGCTTCGCTCAAAGTGTGAAGTTAGGACTTACGGTGCGTCTCTATTTGCCAGATCGCCGCTTCCTCTCTCCAATAATCTATTACTCCCCCCAGGCTTCCAAGCCGGGGGGAGTAATTCCACATATCATAAGCTACGGGGGTTTTTATGTATAAAGTAGAGTGTAGAAAGCTAATTGCAAGCCCATTTTTCCTACTTAGCGTCATAGCTCTTTATTTTGTTATTTTATTAGGTATTCGTGATTTTTATCCTGAGAACGAAATATCTAGTATGTTAGAAACAGGAATGGGGCGTATTGGATTGACTTCACTGCCATTTTTAACTACCATGCCGACTGCGTGGTTTGCCTCTGAAGAAACTATTTGTACTCATTATTACCAACTGATACGTTCTAATTTAAAATCATTTATAAATGGAAAGCTTATATCTTCTCTTTTGTCTTCCATTCTAATTGTACTTTCTTCCACATTTATATATACGCTCACAATGATACTTACAGGCCACCCGATTGGAGATGGAAGATTTAGTTATGAAGGGACAAATCTTTTACTTTTAAAACACTTAGTTGAAAATAATCACTATTGGTTACATTATATGTGTCATATTCTTGTCTTTTCAGTCATTGCTACGCTTTCTCCTTGGATCAGTTTAATTGCATCCACATTTACTAAAAATCGTTATATCATATTTTTGGCACCATTTGTAGTAATACGTTTCCTTGATGTTTTTGGAGATCTAACAGGATATTTCTGGATTAAACCAAGTCATTACCGTTTAAGCGGCACTAACATATATGAGTTAGGAATGCTCGGAACCTTTTTATATGCCTTTTGCTTTTTAGCAATATGTCAACTGATATATCGGTACTGCATAAGGAGGAAACTTCGTAATGGCTAACGCAAATATTAGGCATGAAGTTTTTTGTTTCACACGATACAACATACAACGTATATTAGGATCACCTAAACTTTATTTAATCCTTATTATATTAAGTTGCTATATTTTGCAACTTGTATTTTGTCCACGAACCTTGGATGGTCCAATACAATATTTATCAATACATAAAACAAATCTAACCGTTTTGGAGCCATACATTCTCATTGTAAATGGCTACTATCCCTTACAATTTATTATGATTGGATTTATACTTCTCATTTCTGATGCTCCATTTCTGGAAGCAGGAATAGGAAATTACTTAATCCGTTCTAAAAGAAGCCGTTGGTTTTTAGGGCAAATTGCATACATTCTTTTTTTATCTGTAATCTATAACATTTTTCTTTTGCTTATTACGACACTACCGTTCATTCCTTATTTAAGATTATCTACCAATTGGAGCCCTCTTATCCAAAATTATTTTAGTTTACAGGTTGATACAAATTATAGTCTGGCCTTTGCGGATACAAGCATAGCCGACACCTTTTTACTTTTTTTGAAAGATATTTCTCCACTTTATGCTTGGGTTATTACCATGCTAAATTCTCTTCTTTGGATGACCACGTTGGGTATAGTATATCTTACTATTTCTCTATATTCTAATTCTAGCTTAAGCTTATTTGTAATTGGGATTTTTTATGTCCTAGAAATTTTACGTAATGGAATTGGGTTCTTCCCATATGAGTTTACAGTCCTAAATATTATATTATTCTACTTTAATTTTTTCTTTTTGCGAATGTGGATAATACTTGAAACGGCAACTTCTTCCTCTATTTCCATTCCAACCTGTTAATATTCATTGCTTTTTTATTCCATTATACTTGCCCTTTCCATTATTTTAGGTTTAAAGTGGACAAAAAAATTCGATTTTCAGTTGAAAAACATTTTCACTACAAGCTATTAAAAGGGGGGCCAACTATGAAAGCTTCTACTATTCAAACTTTTGGAATTAGTCGTGAATTTAATGGTATCACAGTGCTAAATGATATTAATCTTGCTTTAGAATCAGGAAAAATTTACGGGTTAATAGGGCGAAATGGATCAGGGAAAACTGTACTTATGAAGATAATATGTGGTTTTCTTATGCCTTCCAAAGGTTACGTCCTTATAAATGGACGAAAACTTGGAAAAGACATAGACTTCCCTGAAAACACTGGAATTATTATTGAAGCACCAACATTCCTTGCTCACCTCAATGCATATCAAAATCTGAAAAATTTAGCTGACATTCGCGGCATAATTGGTCCAGATGAAATTAGGCAATCAATTTCTGCCGTAGGATTAGATCCTAATTCAAATAAAAAAGTTGGAAAGTTTTCTCTTGGAATGCGTCAAAAGCTTGGAATTGCTCAAGCAATTATGGAAAATCCTGATATTCTAATTTTAGACGAACCTTTTAATGGACTAGATAAAGATAGTGTTAAAGAAATGAGATCGTTGTTATTATCTCTACGAGACGCAGGAAAACTTATTTTGTTAGCAAGTCACAATCCATTGGATATCAGCCTTTTATGTGATTCTGCATTTGAGATAGATCGTGGAATGTTATTTCCTTTCGAAATTACCAAATCACAAAATGTTGTGGAATAGGAATAATCAATTTCTCTTTTCATCTATAAATACCTACTCATTTGTACGGTTCAAGGGGGTATAAAAATGGGCTGCCCCCCAGCCCACACAGCATCCGGGCGGCATTTCTGCCGCTCGGATGCTGTTTCAAACCCGTTGATAAAGGAGTATGTGAGGATCGAAGGGAGGGTAATCTGCTCACCAAGTATGGAGTCAGTCACAGGGAGGCAACCACTTTCAGTTCCATATGTTTTCTCGTCCGGTAAATACAGCCCCGATTCAGTGGGCCGCTGCGGCTCTTCAACACAGAGGGTATAGAGATTGCTGGTCTGCCCACCATTCTTGCGTTTGTCAAACCGTGCCTGCTTGATAATGTATCCAGCCTCCACCAGTTCATCTAGTGCCCGCTTGACCGTGGATATGCCATAGCCGCACTTGGCGGCTATGGTCTTGATGGACGGAAAACACTCGCCCTCCTTATTGCAATGCAGGACAAGCACCTGAAGCACCAGCCGCGCCCTCGGCCGCAATTCAGAGGAAAACGCCCTCTCCATATATTCAAACTTTGCCATTCTGTAATCCTCCCATATCTGATACTCTTTTTATTACAGCCGCCGTTCTCCCATGATATACGGTTCCACCAGGCGCCTATACAGCCTCCCATTGGTTCGGTTCGCAAACAAGTCATGGGATGCCTCCGCCATTTCCAGCCCACCGCCGAACAGCTCCCGACAGTATTCCCGGAACTCTCCCGGCACACTGATGGCCACCTGACAGACCTCCAGCCCGCCACAGACTTCCAGCGCTTTGTGGAAGGCAGGAATCTCATAGGGCAGGACACTCCCGCACAGGAGCCGATAATCTGCTTCCCGGAACACAGAGGTAGGCGACTGCATTACGCCGCAGTCGTAGATGACAAACTGATAGTCCCGATCCGGTTCATTGGTCAGATAGCAGTCGATTCCGTCAATGGCATAATGTTCGCCAGTGGGGGCCGCCTCATAGACATTGAGTAGGAGCTGAAGGTGCCGGTTGGTATTGACCTCAATGTAGGCCACCTCTGCGCCTCTGGCAGTAAGCCACGCCGCCAGATTGAACGCCGTCACCGTCACACCACTTCTGCGCTGTGCCCCAGCAACGGCAATACGGACATTTTTGGCGTTCCAGCGGTAGGGGGTAATCTCGTCCTCCGGTTCCAGCGCCGGTTCCTGTCGGGGTTCCGGCTGGCTTGATGCCGGCGCGGAAGACACATAACGCTGCATCCCTTCATCGGACAGTGCCTCTCTCAGTTCGTCGGCGGCGTCCTCCAGCGTTTCCGCTGTAATCAGGTTCACCACCCCGATGGACAAAAGCTGCTGGATACAGCCACTCATATCCTCACAGCCGGACAGGATTACGATGATACGGGCAGAAAACATCATCTGGAAGGAACGCAGAGCGAGGGCGAAGTCCTCGCCGCTTTCCTCAATACAGGCCGCATCAATCAGGAAGAACTTGGCCGTGGCATAATTGCGCATATCCTTTGTGACAAAACTTTTCAGGCTGAACTTCCCAACCAGCTTTTTGGACGGCATGAGCATTTCACGGGTCACGCCGTCGATCAGCCCGCTTTTCTGATTACTCGTCAAGTACAGCAGCATACGATGTACCTCCCATATCCATGTTTTCTACCGCCCTTTCCGGTTCTCCTGTCAGCAGAAGGACAACGCCAACCACTACAATGGCGATGTAGATCAATAATTCAATCAGTTTATTTCGGTTATTCATACCATACTCCTTTAATAGATTGCCCAGAAGGGGCCGCCAGCAGCGGCGCCTTTTCTGGCTTCATCCAGAATAATGGAGAGGTCCCATTCCTGTTCGCTCCGCTTACGGCTGGCAGGATCGGCCACCAGGATTTTCCCCTCCGCAGTCACACCCCGTAAGACAATGAAATGCCCGGAGTTGGTAAAATGCCCCTTTGCCATGATCGCCACAACCAGCTTCCCATCCGCCAGCGCGTCCACCATCGCCTGCGGGTCATCCGGGGGAACGCTCTCCCAGGACAGGCCGTAGGCTTCGGCGGCGGCTGGGATCAGGCTGTGATAAGAGCCATTCCCTTCACAGCGGTGCCCATTGGCTACGGACCATTCGCTGAGTTCTACCGGGTCGTGGGGCGTCCCGGTCAGGGTAGATGTGACAATCGCCATCGCCGTGGGGCCGCACCCGGCCTCGCCAATCGTGCCGGAGGTGCCATACATGGTATCTGCCCACCGCTCATCCAGTTGATTGTAGTAAATGACCTCCCGGCCGCCATCAGTAAAGACCACGCCCTCATAGCTCTGACCGCTGCCCTCAATGTAGTCCTTTTCATAAATGCCGAGCTGCTGGTTGTAGCCATACTCTTTCTGAAAATCCTCCACCACGCCCACCTCATCGCCTATCAACCATTGGGACAGCACGGAGAACGGGCTGGTAATCAGGTACAGGATAAAGGCAATCAGGAGCAGCAGGCTCAGAATGGGGGACAGAATGAGAATGAGCGTCCTTCTGCGGCTTTCCTCATCGGTCGCCGCCCTTGCCGCCGCCTGTGCCAGCAGCTTTGCCGTCAACGGATCAATCGCCAAAACAACACCTCCAATCAGCCCATTTCCGCGCCTATGTCCGCCAGCATCCGGTCAAACTGCTGGCGGATTTTTTCCCGTTCCCGCCCGGCACTGTCATCCATCACAAACACCTTTTTCCCGTCCTCATTCTCACGCACAGACACCGCGTAATCCCCGTTTGCAATAAAGAAGGAAGTATAAATGGCTTGGATGGCCGGGGCGGGCATCCGGGAAATCTCAAAGGGCGTGGCGGCACACTTGCTGTTCCAGGAAAAGAGGTTGTGGGCCGCGTCCGCCGTCAGTTTCATCCAGTCATAGTCAAATTCTTCTTTCTTCATCAGGCCGCCAAAGTCGATCCCGTCTGGGGAGAAATACCGCTCCACCTTTTCGGCAAGAGCCGGATGGGAGGCCATCAGGTAGAGGGCCGCCTGATAAGAGCAGTCCAGCTCTCCGCCCCGCCAGCGCATCGAGGACAGCTTAGTTGTCAAATATTCATACCGTTCCGCATGGTTCATCAAAAAACGCCTCCTGTTCGTAAATAAGTAAGGCGGCCGGGGAGTATCCCGGCCGCCGTGGTATATTACCGGCCGCCCGCCTTGCCCATGTAGGCAAACTTGTAGGCCGGAATCTCAAAATTGACATGAAGCCGCTTGGAGCCAACCAGGAACAGGGCATGTCCCCGGCGCTTGCTTTCCAACAATTCCTGCTCGGCGTCCGTCAGGTTGTAGAGGTCTGTGGTTTCCTGAAGGTTTTTGCCGTCGCAGCCCATCAGGATTTTGTAGCAGGGAATATCCAAAAGGGCCTGCCCGTACATCTTGATCTCCGGTGCCAGGAAATCCACCACCGAATGAGAGATGATCGCCAGGGCGGACTCATATTTTCTGGACCGCTTCTCCACATTCCGCAGAAAGGCCAGGGATTGCGGCACCTGCGGGTCGATCATCAGGTATGCCTCGTCGCATACCAGAAGCACACGCTCTCCGCGATTGTTGCTCATCTGCTCCCAGCACCAGGTCAGCAGATTGAAATACTGCGTCCGCTTGATGTTATCCGCTGCGTTTTGCAGGCTGTGGGTATCCAGGCAGACAAAATGGGAGTCGGCCTCCAGCGTGCTGTGCCCGTTCCAAAGGAAGCTGTCGCTGCCTTTGGCGGCGTCATACAGCAGCATGGCAAGGTCACGGAACACCGGATTGTCCGGGTTGGCCTCGGCTTTCTTTTCAATCAGGCCGTGGAGATCTTCCATGATGGGAAAATCCGTCGCTTTGAGCTGGCGAATGTCCGTGTCCCAGAAGATACCGAACTGATGATATAGTTCAATGACCGTCTGCTTCAGGACGGCCTTCTGCATATCGGTCAGGCTCGGCAGATACAGGGAGAAAATGATTTCCAGCGTTTTGATATGGAGCGCCATATCGGACATTCCATTTCCCTCATCCGTATAGAGCTTGTCGGTTTCGTCCTCATCGTCACGGGGCGCCGGTCTGATCTGCAAAAGGTTGGAGCGGCCGTTGCGCCCACCGCCAGCGTTCAGCCAGTTCCCACCCAGGTTCCGGCACATATCCTTGTACTCGGATTCCGGGTCGATACAGAGGATTTTGGTTCCCTTCATATACTCAGACAGCATGATATGCTTGACCACGGTGCTTTTGCCGATACCGGCCACACCCATGACAACGAAGCTGCTGTTGGTGCGGTCGTTCCCGCGTGTCCAGGGGTCCAGGATCACCAGTCCGCCGCTGCTGTCCTTGGCAAAATAATAGCCCCGGCCGTCGCTGTAACCGGAGCTTGCGAAGGGGAAACCGCCCACAAAGGTACTCATGGGAATGATGCGGGAAACAATGCTGTCCACCGTCCCATTGGCGGGGTAGGTGGGCGAAATGCTCTGAAACCCCTCCTTTTGCAGATTGGCAAGGGTACGGACCTTGCATTTCTGAACGCTGAACGCGCTCTCCACACGGCGGCAGATTTTGGAGAAGGCCGCCTCGTCCTGCGCCACCGGCATCACCGTGAGCGACATCATGGCGACGGTTTCGCCCTCCTGGTCGATCTTCTGCATGATATGCTCGCCGTCCTCGGCGGCTTTTTCCGCCCGCTGACGGGTCAGCGGGTCTTTGGCGCTGTCGGCGGCGCCCCGCTGCTGGACAATGCTCTTGGAGAGGGCGGAGATCAGGGTGCTGTTGTCAATCGGGGTGATCCCCACCGACACAATGGTGCTGGGGATGTTTGTGATTTTGGAGAGCCAGCCCATCTCCACCTTTTGCGGATAGCGGACCGCACCGTAGACCTTTCCCATATTTTCACCGATCACAAGGCTGTTCCGCTTGATTTCCAGCCCCATCGGGGTAATGACATTCAACAACGCTTCATTGACAGGGAGCGTTTCTTCTTTCTTCTTGGTTCCTAACAATGATACACCTCCAAATCAGTGACACGAGTACGGCACACCGGTATAATCCAGCACGGCGCCCAGCCCCAGCTCATGGATGCAGTAGTGGTACTGCTGGGGATGGGTTTTCTCCATGAGCTGAAAACGGTTCGGCTCATGCTCCAGATGAACGCCGTACATACAATACATACACCCCGATCTGGAAACGCCGGTGGTTTTCAGAGTCAGGGCGCTGGTCCTCTTTTTGACCTCCACAATATCCCCATAGATAGGGGCATAGGGGATGCCGGTCATTTTCAGGTAGCGCAAAATATCTTCCTCCCGCCAGAACGCAAGGGGCTGGCTGAGAGGGCGTTTGCGTTCATAGCCGTTGCAGCCAAATTTAAGATAAGACTGTTCCCGCAGCTTGCTCTCGCAGGCCAGCACCCCCGTAATGGGATGCCGCCCGGACTGCCGTTCAAACTTGTTCAGCGGGGCCTTTTTCATGTGGTAACAGCACCGGGCTGAAACCGCAAAGGGGGCGTCCAGAAGATACCTGTACTTCTCACAGTTGTAAATCGACTTCTTTCCGTTCTTATCCAGCAATTCACCGTTCAGGCGGGCCAGACGGTAAGGCTGGCCCTTCCGTGCGCCGCTAATGGCATCGGACACTTCCTTGGAAATAACCGGATAGCCATATTTCTCAATGATCTGCGTAAACGGATAGCGTGGGCGAAGCCAAATCACATTGTCTTTCGTTTTTACAAAATCGCGCAGTTCAGGGTATTCCAACCCTGTGTCAACATACACGGCGGGAATATCGGGGCAGACCTGCCGTGCCAAATCAAGGAGTACCGTGGAATCCTTACCGCCCGAAAAGCTGGTAAAGACCTGCCCGTTGTACGCCCTGTACCATTCCAATATTTTCATCTGCGATACTTTGATCTTTTTTTCGAGGCTCCAACCCTGCATGATGTTCAAATCCTGCCGGGTGTGCTTCATTCTTACACAACACCTACACTTTCTAAAATCGGGATCGCCGCTTCAAAACCGGCGTCCTCCAAATGGACATAGGCCGGGTTATTCACCAGATTGCACAGCCGCACAATGTCCTGCTGCTCCAAAATCTCGGTCTGGATGCCGCAGTCGGCAAAATAGCCCGACAGATATTTCAGCTTTTGGAGCAGATCACGCTCCACTCCGTCAACCGTCCTGTCCCAGATTTTGATGTAAAACTGCCGTTCCACCACCTCGCCGGAGAGGGCAAATCCGCCCATCTCCACGATCTCATGCTTCAGCAATTCCTTCTGCTTTATATCCGATGAAGAAGTGAGGGTAGAGGACAACTCCGCCATCAGGGGAGAAATGTCCACCGGGCGTGAAACCGCCAAAAGCTGAAACGGATATTGCCCGCTGGACAGACTGGCCGTGAGCTGCTTGGAAATCAGGCGTTTTTCATTCTTGCTGAACAGCTCCGTACTGATGGGAAATATTTTCAGGTACGCCAGCGCCATGCCGTCACGGGTGTAGAGGAAACTCCCGCGAATGTCTTTGACATTGACAAACTCATTGGCGGTCATCTGCGCCAATTCTTCCTTATCCCTGCCCTTGGCCTTCTTGCGCTTTTCTGAGAATTTCAAAAAAAGAAGCGTACCGCCTCCCAGCAGTACGCATACCACAATCATAATGATTGGCAACAGCAACCTATCAACCTCCCTTTCTTTGCCGCAGCTTATAGTTCCAAATCATCCTCGTCCTCCAGTTCTGATTCCGGCTCATCGGTATAGTCTGGCAACACATCCTCAACCACAAATCCAAAGCTGTGCCCGCCAATCCAGTCCACTTGCACAGAGGCATACAGTTCTTCAAAGTTCTTGCTGAAATAGGCCAGTTCTTCTTCGCTGGCCCGTTCTGTTTCACCTTCCCCGTAGAGGTAGGTGCCAACCTCCGCATAAACCCGGTCGCTTTTCGGCAGGCTCCTCAAATCATCCCGGATGATTTCATCCTCCAGAAGATCTTCCGCACAGTCCGGGCTTCCGGGAGCGTAGTATTCTTCCAGCAGGCCGGAGTCAGAGGCCAGGGTCACAACAGAAAACATCTTGCTCATTTTGAACCACCACCTTTCCGGCCTCCAAACATCAGCCGCAGAAATTCCTCTGTATCTTTTGCTGACCGCACCTCAAAGGTCACGACGGAAGGCCGTGGCTCTGTGAAGTAGTCCCGGAAACAGGCGATTTGTTCCTCGGTCAGCGGTGCGCCGCGCCCCTCCGGGGTGTCGCCGTAGAGAAAGAAAGTCCCGTGGATCGTGTCACTCCCGAACTGTCGATTTACGGGCAGGCCCATCCATTTGCCACCGGCATTACAGCACAGGACGGTTTCATGGGGCAGGGAGATACATTCGATCTCGCCGCCGACAAGGGCCTTCCGGTGTTCCAGGGAATCCTCCAGCACAGCGGTATAGGGGGCCTTTCCCGGCTCAAATATCATCACCCTGATTTCTCTATTGTTATTCATCGTCTTTTCCTTTCTCATCATGGGTTCCCCGGCGCAATATGCCAATCGTCATATAGGGAACCGCTGATCGTCACGGAATCGGTGAGATTGGCGCAGAGCATCCCAGCCGGGGTCCAAATGTCCATCACATGGGTATTGACCGTATAGCTCCCATCGGGGAACCACACCGGAGAAAAATGGACCCGCTGCTTGTAGGTGCTGTAAATATTTTCGGCAAACTGGAACCGGGCTGTTTTTCCGCTGGAGAGCCGGTCCAGCAGGCGCCAGTAGGTCGTATAGTTAAATTCGGGGAAGTAGGAAACCGCTGTCTGCCCGTAGGTGTAGTGGGACATGGGCGCCGATGTGCTGACCGTGGCGGTGACGGTGTTGCTCACGCCGTAGCCGGATTTCATGGTGTTCCCGGCTGCCGTAGGCACCTTCTCATCCGGTTCAATCCTTGTGGTGGCGGTCATGGATGCGGAGTAATTGTCCCGGAAGAAGTCATACCAGCCCTCATCCACCCAATATCCATCATCATCGCCGGTGCTGTGCCACACCCAATATGGGTGCCACTGTGCCCACCACACGCTCCATGCGGCATAGGACTTTTCCTCCCGGCTGGGCACGCTGCTGGGCCGCCAGCTTCCAGCGGTATCGGTGGCCTTCGGGTCCGGCGGGTCGTTGCCGGAAAGATCAACCACTTTTGCCTTGATGGTGGTCTGGCTCAGAGTTCCCCGGTTTGTGCGCACCGTGATGGTAATATCCTGCGGTTCGGATGGAGTGTGCCACTTCACCCATGCAAGCTGACTGTCCCCCTCCGGGATGACGATATTGTTCATGCGGTAGGTGCTGCCCTTGATGGTAAAGGTCACAGTGGCGGGGCCGTCCGGGTTGATCTCAGAACCGGCATAGAGCGTTACCGGCGTTATCACATCGGTGTCTACCCGGTATTCGTAGTCATAGTCGGTTGGTTCCGGCTGTTCCGGGGGCTGTTCCTCAAACCGGACAATGCCCATGCCCAGGTAGGCGATGATAGTATCATTGGAACAGGTTTTGTTCGTGGGGCCGGAATAGGCCGCAAAGCCCAAATCTGAATATTCAAGATACATCGCCAGCGGGAGATTTTTATGGGTCAGGCTCGTCATGGTCCTGCGCAGGGCGCCGCCCGTCTGGTTGTCGTAGAGGGCCGCTTCATGGGCGGTCATGGCGTACATGACCCCATTGTGCTTGAAGTAGGCGATTGGCTCCAAAAGCAATTTATACTTTTCTGTTATCAAATCGTCATAAGAAATACCCGTAAGCTCTGCGATATAACGGACAATGATTTCATCACAAAAATATTTCTTGATTGCTTCAATACTCGCCTTGCTACTGCCGGTGCTGATGATCCTCGGCATTGTAATCGCAGGATTGTAATAAACATAGCTACTTGTTGTCGGAGAGATAGAGCTTCCGTCCCTATATTGGATTTTTGAAACCTTGCCAAAATGGATTTTAATTGCGGGTGTCTTGCTTGTTAAGTCAATAGAAGCGGATGCCGGTTTCTGTGTTTCGGAGTAAATCACGGTAACTCTTACTCCATCCATGCCCGGATTCCATGAGTTCTGCGAGGTTCCCTGTCCCATGCTGCCGCCACCGCCGTCCACATTCCCGCTGCCTCCGGTATCGGCCAGGGCGCTCATGGGACAGATGCCCAGAATAAGCAAAAGGCTTAAAAAGAAGGCAAAAATTCTTTTCAAAAGCGCACCTCCAATCTGTTGTTTTTGAAAAAGGGCATAAAACTTCATGCCGCATTACATGCTTGCACCACGATGAATGAAAACCAGGTGCAGCAGGCAGGACAGCATGGTAAAATATAGATGCACGGCACAAGATCGGCTTTTTTTGCCGCTATGAGCGCGCGCATAAAACTGGTTTTGCTCTCCTGTTGAACCACAAATTGTCCCAGCCAAACGGCAGTAAAGGACGTATAGCAAAATAATCGCTTTTAGGAGAGCGCGCCGTGACAACTTTTGTGGGAGTGTAGGGCTATGGAAGTTGTCTATCGGTGTTGTTGTGGGATTGATGTGCATAAGAAGATCATCGTGGCCTGTTTGAATCAGGGCGGAGAGCAGAGCCTGCGTGAATTCGGCACAACGACCAGCGAAATCAAGTCTTTGGCAACCTGGCTCACAGAATCAGGCTGTGAAATAATTGCCATGGAAAGCACGGGCGTATTTTGGAAACCACTGTATAACCTGTTTGAGCTGATGGATTTGGATGCCATAGTTGTCAATGCGGCGCACATGAAAGCACTGCCCGGACGTAAGACAGATGTGAAAGACGCAGAATGGATCGCGGATCTGCTCCGCCACGGACTGCTGAAAGCAAGTTATATCCCCAGCCGGGAACAGCGGGAGCTACGTGAAATTACCCGTTACCGAAAAAGCCTGACAGAGGAACGGTGCAGAGAAACCAACCGTCTACAAAAGATTCTGGAAGGCGCCAACATCAAATTGGACTCTGTGGTCAAAGACATCAACGGAAAGAGTGCCAGAAAGCTGTTGGAAAAGATCATTGAAGATGATGTCCCAACCAGTGAGGAGGAAATATCCAAGATGATCCACGGGCGGATGCGCTCCAAGCTGGGACAACTTGTGACGGCCATTGAGGGAATCACTACACCGCTTCAAAGAAAGCTGCTGGCACAGGTCATAGACCATATCGACGATTTGAATAGACGTATTGCCGACTTGGACAAACTAGTTCAGGATTACATGGATGAATATGAAGCGGCAATTACTGCTCTTTGCGATATTCCTGGCATCGCCCGGCGCAGCGCCGAGGTGATTCTGGCGGAAATTGGTCTGGATATGAGCAGATTTCCCAGTGCTGCCCATCTTTGTTCCTGGGCTGGGGTTTGTCCTGGCAACTGCCAGAGCGCGGGACGGCGAAAGCACGGAAAAACGACAAAAGGAAACAAGCCGCTCAAGACGATTTTGACCCAATGCGCAAAATCTGCACGTTCTGTAAAAGGGTCTTATTTCTCGGCGCAATACCAGCGGATCGCAGCAAGGCGAGGCAAGAACCGTGCTACACTTGCAGTCGCTCATTCCATGTTAATCGCCATATACCACATGCTTAGAAACAACGTGCCATTTCGTGATTTGGGCTCTGACTATTACGATTCTTTTAATAGGGACAGAAAAATACATGGTTACCTGAAACGCCTGAAAGCACTGGGCTGGGAACCTGATGCCCTGCCCGGTTCCGCCTGAACCAACAACTTATACTGTCCTTTAGTCTGCCCTCTGGGCGGGCTGGGTCGTTGCGCCCTTCTGGGGGAAGGTTTTCATAACAAAAGAGTACGGCATTTCTGCCGTACTCTTAATGCGATATTAGCCCATACTGCCAACCTGATTTCCGGTCAATTCATCTCCATCATTCCCAACTGGAATCCCAACGGAGCTGCCTCCTTCATCGGGAATCCAGCCGAAGCCCTCAATGTAGATGGAGCCATTCTGTGTATCGCCGTTTTGGGGCTGGTTTGCGGCGGGGTCGGAAACAATCGGCTCATTGTTCTCGCTGGCCGCCTGCTGTTCCTCCGGGGACGGGGCGGGCGGAGGTGTGGTTTCCGGCTTTTTCTCCCTGTCAGTCAAATCAACATCCACCTGATCCTCCTGCTCTACATCCAGGACGGGATCAGCCTGTTCCTGCGCGGGGGTGTTTTCCGGCGCGGAAACATCGGGGACCTCCACTGTGGGCGTCGTAGTTTCTTCCTCCGGGGGCTGGCTCACATCCTCCGTGGTAACATCCGTGGGGGCGGCGGCCGGGTCCGTCCCGGACGGTTGATCGCCTTTGCCGAGCATGGACACGGAAACGCCGATCACAATCAGCAGCACAGCCGCTACACCGACGATGGCAAGCAGCTTTTTGTTTTTTGCGTTCATCTGAAATCCTCCTTCAAGGTGAAATTATATCAAAAAATCAATGTGTTCTCCTGCTCTCATTATATCAGTTGCACAATACTGGTGTCCAGGTGGAAGAACACACAAACATTTTTTTGCGCTATGGAAAACCGACAGGCAGAAATAGACAAAATCTAAAACCGGGGAACATACTTGGCGTTCAGCTTCATGGTGATCTGCATGGGCGGCAGATGGCCGAACCCAAAGGAAAGGGGCACCTCCACCGTGACCATCCCCGTCACATTGAGCTGCGTAATCCCCTCCGGCGCGGAGGGGGCAAGCGGGGCATTTTCCAGTTCCATGTGCAGATCGTAAAAGCGGTATTCCAAATCCGGCCCCGCGTATTTCAGATACCGTCCATCCTCATACACCAGGCCCAACACCTGTTGCAGCCGGTCATATACATTCCCGGTGGTCACATTCTGCATCCAGGACGAACCGGAGAGCTGGTAGCCGCCCGAATACCCTTCCCGCAGACCGGGGTAGGCTTCATCCCAATTCTCCGTTGCCACAGCTACGATAGCGGATTGAACAGAATCCCGGACACCCTGCGCCACGATCACCAGCCGCATATATTCAAACACCACGCAGGCCAGAATCAGGCAGCAGACCACCACCGCAAGAATCATGGGCGTACCCTGCCCGGACCTGTCTTTCAAAACCGTTTTCAGCCTGCTCATTTCCAGTACACCTCCGAGACTCCTGTGGCCCTTGCGGTGAGCGTGACCGGGAAGGACGCAAACTCCCCGAACAGGCCGAGATTGACGGTGGTGGTAAGCGTCACCGTTACCTCGTTGCCGAGCTGGATTTTGCCGGTGTCGCTCCATGAAATATCAGGGTCAAGTCCGGTTTCCTCCCGGAGAGCCGCCGCTTTTGAGCTGGTGACGGAACCGACCTGCCCATTGATCTCCGCCGTCCGCACCAGCTCATCCGCAAACACATCCAGGTTTTGTTTCGCCACAAACACCGGGGCGATGCGGACCACCAGCGCCAGAACGAGGGCAACGGACAGGACAAGGACGCATACATCCACAAAGCCTTCCCCGCGTTTTTCTTTCAGCAGCCGCCTCAAACAGCCACCTCCCTTCATCAGAACAAATCTCCAAAGGCTTCCAGGACCACATAGCCCAGAACACCCAGATACATCAGCAGGAAACAGCCCAGAAGCATGAAGGAATATTTACGCATTTTCCCCGGCTGCTTCATGGCCTCCAGCTTCAGCTTTTGGAGTTCAAGCTGCTTGAAGGTCATGGAGAGCATTTGAAAGTACATAATGCCGTTGTCGCCGCGCTTGACGGAGATCAGCCCGCGCACCACATCGGAGAGCATGGTGCTTCCGATCCGGCTCTCCCAGCGTGTCAGGGCATTTTCCTCGTTGCCGGAGGCCATATCCGCAATTGTGATCTCCAGCTCCCGTTTCATGGCGTGACCGGCGTTGTGCTGATAGGCTTTCAGAATGTTCAGCACATCACGAGAGGAACGAAGCTCCTGCTCCACGGTATTGACAAAACGGGGCAGTTCTGTTTCGATTTCCTCCCGCCGCTGCTGGACGATCTCATCCGCCCGTTTCTGTTCTTTGAAAAAGACGGCCACCGCCAGAAAAAGGACCACCGGCGCCAGGATCGGAAAGATCAGCAGGGCCGGTATTACCAGCAGCCCGATCAGCCCGCCTTTGACCCAGGCAGCCGCCACATAGGTTTCCGGGGACATTTGAATTTCGGCGGATTTAAGCTGGGCCTCCAGCTTGCGCCGCTTATAGGCGTCCATCCGAACCAGAGGCGCCGCCTTTGCCGCCATATCGAACAGGATGGCGTTCATGCTGTTCTTTTTCGCCTTTCCCCGGTTTGTGACGGTCAGCACGGCTTTGGTGCTGGCGGAAGTGGGCAGCCGGAGAAGTCCGGCCAGTAAAAAGAACGCTCCCAGGCCAAAGAGCGTTCCAAAGCATAGTAAGATCAAATACAACCTGTTTCACCTCAATTCCTTGTAATACATTCGTTTTGGGCCGGTGTTCCGGCTCTCCGCCCGTGGGCGCCCCGGCACATTCCAGCTTCCACCGCCCCGGAATCCCGGTGCGCACAACCACCCGGAGGCCCGCAGGCTGGCCCCGTTTTCCTCCGCCAGCGTGTAGGTGATGATCTTCCGAAACCCCATCTCTCTGGCAATTCGGGCACAGCAGCCATAGAGGAAGCTGCATCCATTGAGAATACCGTCTGTGCAGAGCCGTGTCACCTCGGCGGTTCGTCCGTCATCCAGATACCGGGAGATCGGCCGTCCCACAACGGCAACGCCGTGAAGCGTCCCATGCCCATCGGAGAGCGCCACACAGAATTTGCAACCCTGCGCCCGTCCGCTGTGGCGGTGGTGCTTTTCAATAAAGCGGTTTGCCTCCCGCAAGCTGATTGGAATGATCTCCGCGATTCTCACCTCCAATGAAAAACGCCCACCGGGAAGGTGAGCAAAATGGTTTCATCTGCTTTGAATTGGAAATATCAGGCTCCCTCATTTCCATAAACTCAAAATAGCGGAAATATCTCACCTGATTTTAGAGTAGATATTTCCATTTACCTTTTGTACTCCACCGGCTTTGTCAGCCGGATGACCGCCGCAAAGGAAATGAGCAGCACCAGCAGGCAGACCGCCAAAATACCCTTGCCGAAGCCGGTGTTCACCAACACATTGTACCAGTCTTTGTTCAGGAAGTAGAGCAAAGGAATGTTGCCCACCAGCAGGAAGGCCATTGTGATGAACTCCTTAAACGGCTCATACATCAGGTAGTCCAGCTCCGCCGCCACGATCCGCATATCGGACAGCTTGCCGATGATGGGGGTGAGCGTGCTTTTCAGGCTCTTATCATCCTGACAGGCGATAGCGGCGTCCACCCATTCCCGAAAGATATAGTTGTCCAGCTTGGGTTTCATATTGGAGAGGGCCTGCTTCACATCGGCGCTTATCATGCCGGTTTCGGCCAAAAAGCCCCGGAACACATCGGCCACAGGCGGGTTTAGGTAGTGGATGTTTTCCTCTACGGCGGTGATGATACTCTCGCTGCGCAGATAGGAGCTGGTGATGATGGACAGCCCGGTTTCAATCTCATTGTTCATCAGCTTTTTGTAGCTGTGAGAGGTGAACAGGACATACCAGAACGGGACCAGGCCCATACCCGCCGCCAGCACCGGGAGCATGAAATAATTTTGGATCACAATGCAGATCACCGCGCCCATAGCCGCCAGGAACAGGGAGAGGGCGCAGAGGGCGGCAAACTTGCCGCCCCTGCCGGTCAGGATCATCATTTCCTTGGCTTCCCGCACCGTCTTTTTGATGCCCCTGACCTCTCTGGGGTGGTTGAGCTGCCCGATCCGTTTGGAGATCGGCGCCTCCCGGCTGGCAAAGGATTTCGTCAAGTCCTCCGCAAACTCAAAGGGCGTCATGCCCAGCAGCAGGAAAATACCGGCCAGCATACCGGCAAAGGCCAGCAGAATCAGTACAATCAAGCGGTTTCCTCCTTCCCATCGTCTATATCCATCCGCCCACCGGCGATCTGCTCCAGCAGGCGGGGCGGCATCCCATTCTCCAGCAGCCGCTTTTGCAGGCTTGCCGAGATCGTGGACACCTTTTGAAATTCACCGCGCACTTTTATCTTGCCGTCCTCCACGGCGGTTTCCGATACATGGTAGCGGTAGAGGGTGTGGAGCTGCCGGGCGCCGTCCTCCAAAATCTCACACTCGGTAATCTCCATCACCCTGCGGCTGTTGTCCTCCAGCTTCTTCACAAAGAGGACAATGGGGAATGCCTCCGTCACCAGGTTATACAGGGTCTTGTCACCCATATCGTATTTCTGGGTACACAGCGTCACCATGCGGTAGTAGGTGGCCTTGCAGCTATTGGCGTGGGTCGTGGTAATAACCGCGTGGCCGGTGCGGGCCGCCTCCTGCGCCGCAAACGCTTCCGCTGACTTCATCTCGCCCACGCACACCACATCCGGGTCGCAGGTCAGGGCAAACTCCAAAAGCCGCTCCTGATCGTAGTTCTGCTTGGGGTCATCGGAAAAACGGGTGACAGTGTGGACTACATTGTTGAGGACATTCCCCTCGGCATCCTCCTTCACCAGATCAAACTCCCGGCACCCGTTTTCAATGGTGAAAACTCTCTTTTCATTGGGAATGGTGGAGAGAATCCAGCTCATCAGCGTGGTCTTACCGCTGCCGGTGGAGCCTGTGACGCAGATGGACAGGCCAAACCGCAGCACCGCCGCCAGGAAGTCCAGCATTTCGGCGGTGGCCGTCCCATAGCGGACAAAATCATCCCGCCCCAACCGCTTCGGGTTGACAATTCGGATGGAGGCCGCCACGCCCTTGTCCTTGTCGGTCAGCGGATTGCCCAGAACCGTGATACGGATTTTATTGGAGAGGTGGCCCACCACTCCCGGCTGGCTGTTGTCGAGGATCATCCCGGATTTATGAAGCAGCCTGCGGACCACATCCACGGCGTGCTGGGGGCTTTGGAACCGCTCTTTGGAAGGAACCACACGCCCATCCGCATAGGTGATCTTGGTGTCCTTCCAGGAGTTGATGTTGATTTCCTCCACATCACTGGCAAAGAGGTAGGGCGTCAGGAAAGAGAACTCGGCCATTTCCGTATAGAGCTTGTCGATCAGGGCCTCGTGGTCCATGCCCTCCACACCCAGGCTGTAATCATTGAGATACTTGGCGATGTAGGCGGTGATCTGCTGGCGCTGTTCCTCCGGGTTGTCGGTTATCAGGGTGGAATACTTGCTGGCAAGGTACTCCTGCACCTGTGCCAGCACCTCCGCAAACGGGCGCGTATTTTTGCTGGTGTTGAAAAAAAGACCGATGTTATTTGCCATCTCCGAACACCTCCACCGCGATGGCAGCGATGACCGGCTCATAGCTCTTGGCCTCTTTCCCGGAAAGTGGTTCCAGCAGCTTCAGCGTAGCCGCCTGTTCCTCCACGATGGGAAGATAGGGCAGCCGGTACTTCACCCCGCCAAATGAGTTTTCATATTCCATGCCGCCCGGATAAGGCCGGGTGTTGGACAGTACACGGATGTGCTGCTCCGGCTTGAATTTCCGGTCCTCGATCAGCGGAAGATAGGATGCAAAGTAGGAGATCGCTTTCAGGTCGCATCCACACACCCGCAGCACATCGTCCGCCACCTCCAGCGCCGCCGTTGCAAGCACATTCCCGGTCAGAACGCTGGTGCAGTCCACGATCACATAGTCCGCGATATGCCGCAGAAGCACCAGCATATCCACCGCCTTTTCCTTGCTGTACTCCGCGTAGGTGAACACATTTTCCCCGGCCTTGTAGCCCAGGAAGCTGATATAGGGGTGTTTTTCACAGGGGACGCAGGTTTTCAATACCCGCTCCTGCGTCATGCCGGGAGCGGACAGCAGATCGCCCACGGACACCTCCGGCAGTTTGCCCTCCGCCGCCACAGCGGGGAGCGAGGGGGCGGTCAGATCGGTAAACACCAGCACCACATTTTTCTTCCGCTTGGCAAGCTCCGCCGCCAGCTTGACCGCCGTAACCGTTTTTCCGGCGCCGGGGCTGCCCCACACGGCAAGCATCTGTTTCTGCTTATTCGCCATCTGTTGTTTCCACCTCCTGTTCCTCCATGCCCTCTGCGGGCTGCCCGCCGTCAGCACTGTCAACAGGGACCTCCGGCTGACTGCCCTCATCGTTGGACCCTGCCTCCGGCTCGGCAAAGAAGGCGTCCTGCGCCGCCAGGAACTTTTCGGCATTGGCGCGGGTCCCCCGGTAGACAAAGGCCAGATGAAGGCTGTTGGATTCCTCCAAATGGGCTAAAAGCTGGGCCTGTTCGCTGTTCACCAGCAGGGTGATGGTGGCGGGCAGGGTTTCCTCCGGGTTTTCTTCTTCCTCATTTCCCGCCGGCGCCTGATATTCCTTGTCCGCGCCGGAACTCTGGGTGGCGGCAAGCACCTCCACATATTTCAGCTCCGGGGGCTGGGTGGTTTCGCCGGTGTCCTTGTCGGTGGCAAAGAGCATGATAATATCGCCCGCCTCCACCTTGCCGGAGCCGCCCTTGGCAAATGTAGGGATGGTGACGGAGATCGCCACCTTGGAACCATTCAGGCGGGTCAGGTACTCATACTGTGTCAGCGGCTCCGAGGACAGCCACGCCGTATTCACATCCGTGTTTTCCCGCAGCTCCACATCGGTGTATCTCCCTACCACCTCATCCAGCGAGGTGGCAACGCTGTCCTCCATGCCGGAGGCCCCTCTGGTGTAGACCTCCACCATGTCCGCCGTGATGTAGGTTCCCTGTGGGATCACCTCGGCTTTTACCCGGACGGCTTCTGTCTGAGCCTTCAGCCCCTCGTTGAAAAGCGGTGTGATCCCAAAGCAGACCAGAACCGCCAGCAGGATGCACACCGCGCCGATGACCGTCCGGCTCCGAAAAATATTCTTGTTCAATTTGATACCTCCATTTGTTCAGATTTGAAATGTAAAAGCAGTCAGCCAGTAGGCGGATACGCCGCCGAAGCAGAAAAAGGGGGCCAGGGGCAGACGCACCATAGACAGCGGTTGTTTTTGCAAACGGCATTCCACCAGCCCGACAAGCACCGCCAGCGAGAGGGAAAGAACAGCCTGTATCAGCCCAGGCCAAACGCCCAGAACAAACCCGCAGGCCCCCATCAGTTTCATATCACCGCCGCCGATGGCAAACCCGTCCCGTTTTATCAGAACCGCCGCCAGCAGGAAGGGGCCGCCGACCAGGAACAGCCCCGCCACAGACGCGGCAGGGCGGAAACCAATCAGCCCGCACAGAAGGAGCAGGGCCGGGATCAGGTTTGGAATCTCCCGGTTTCGCATATCCCATACGGCGGCGGACAGGAGCAGCAGGCCAAACAGCACCCCTTTGACCATAAGCGGCGTCACCGCTCAACCTCCCCGGCGGGTTCCAGTCCGGTGTCGCTCAGTTCGTCCCCATGAAGGTCGTAAAAGTCCTTCATTTCTGCGGGAGGCTCTCCATTGACATGAAACACACAGCGCCGAAGATCCGCCGCCTGTTTTGCCACCGTTTCCTCCAGCGTTCCCCGGATGCTGTCCCAAAAAGAAAAGTCATTGTCCAGCCATTCCGTATATAGGGCCGCAAGCGGCTGGGGGCAGGTCAGCAGGGTGTCAGTTTCCCATTCATCCAGACCTTGCTCCAACTCTCCGAGAAATTCTTCCTTGATGACCTTTTCATAAGCGTGCTCCAATATTTCTTTGGGCGGCAGGGCGGCAATCTCCTCCATGCGGGTGTCAAATTCTGCTTTGGCCCGGTCGTAGAGCAGACCAGCCCGATACTCGGCGCCCTTGTCCTGAAGGAAGTAATAGACCACCTCGCTGATGTTTTCCGGGTTCATACAGCGATCCGGGACGGGCGTATTTCGGAAAGTCCACGCCTGTTCCAGCACATTCTCCATCGCCAGAAGCATATCCCGCTGCGTACCACTCAGAGGGATGTTTTCCAGTTCGTTTTTGATGGCAAGTATCCCTTGAATTTTTACAAAGTAGGAATCACCGGGGGCCAGCTCCTCCAACGGTCTGGCTATACTATGGAGTTCTTCGTCCAGCTTCTCTTTCAACTTCTCTTGTTCCAGTTCAAACCACCTCCTGCGGTCAGGCATACAGCCCGAAATAAAGAAGGATGGCGGTCAGGCCGACCGCCATCCCAATCATCAGGGGCCACGGGTTCCATCCTTTTTGAAACATCATTTTTACTCCCCCTGTTCCAACGCCTCCTGTGCGGCGAGAATCTGTCTGCCCACGGCATAGACCACTTGAATGGTCACAGAGTTTCCCGCCTGCCGGTAGAGCTGATTGTCGCTGTTGACCGCCCGCGCCCGGTCAAACATTTCATCACTAAAGCCTTGCAGCCTCCAGCACTCACGGGGCGTAAGCCTGCGGATCAGGCCGCACCCCGCAAACGGCGTCCCCTGGTTACAGGAGGTTTCCAGCGTACCGGCGCGGTCCTTCCCGACACGCCCACGCCTTGTTTTGCTGTCAGGGAACGCCAGATTGATGCTGTCCCCACAGCGGGCAACCGCGTAGCCCTGCTTCGTGGCCTCCCGGATACGCATACCGTAGGGGCATTTTTCGCAGTCCTGAAAGACAACGCCGTGGCGGTCCTGCGTTGTAAGGGTGAAGGCCGGTTCTCCGCACTCCTTGATCCGCCGCCCATTCTGCCTTTTTTCTTCCCGTTCCGGGGTAACGACTGCGCGGCAGCCGTAGAACACGCCGGAATTGTCGCCGCCCCGGTTGGTGATCCCGCTGTTATACTTGGCCTTGATGCACCGGGCATGGCTCGTCAGTTTGGGATTGCCATTACAGAGATCAACGAAATACAACCCTGTCTTGCCGCCCCAGCCGCCGGACTGGGCGGCCATCGTGACGCTGATGCCGGACGGGTCATACACCCGCTGGCCCTGCATCCCGCCTATGAGTTGGATAAGAGCTTTTCCACAGCCCGCTGGGACAGGAAATATTTTGGGTCCACCTCCGGCTCCAGAATGTCGGCAAGCGACAAGGAATACCCGCTCTCTGTTTTGAGGGGGGCCGAAATCCTTTGTATTGAGAAGTCCGTACTCGATATGGTAGCCGAGTGAGGCCAGCGTATCGAGAACGGCCGCAAAGTCCCATCCTCCATGAATGGACAGGAGATTCTTAACATTTTCAAGGATAATCCATGTGGGTCTATTTTCAGGGTTTTGGCCTTTGACGAGTTCAGCAAGCGTAAAAAAGAGTCCGCTTCTTGCTCCGTTAATCCCTCGCTGAAGGCCGCTGACCGAAATATCCTGACACGGGAATCCTGCTGCCCACAGGTCTGCTCCGGGGAGGTCTGCGGGGGTAACTTTTGTGATGTCGGCTGCATACCATTCATCCTCCTTCACATTATGAATGGCTCTGTAACTGCGGTCGGCATATTTGTCGATCTCACAATGCCCCACACAGCGCATCCCGCACAGCTCAAAGCCCTTGCGGAAACCGCCGATACCGGAAAAGAAGTCAAGGAATGTCATCTGCGCCATCGGCAGCCTCACATTTCCAACGCCATATCCTCATCAAGCTCTTTCTGTCCGTCATTCTCCATTTGAGCGGTCGCTTCCTGTTCCTCCTCCAATTCCATCAGCTTCATAAAGATGGCGTTTGCAACACACGGATCAATCTCCGTGACATACCGGGTAGTCGGGTCAACATGGTTTTCATCCCTCGGCGTCCGGGCATCCGGGAAATCGGTCTGTCCGGCCCGGTCAAGCACCGCCTGACCGAAACGGGAATCCCAATCGGAAAACTGGATGGTGCGGGAGAGGACATAGATCGCCCGCTCCACACCGTAAAAGCGCACCAGCTCTCCAATGAAGGAATCCAATTCCCGGCTGTTCATGGCGGTCATGGCCTTGTCCTGAATGAAATTCCGGCAGTCCATGTTGATATTGTAGCTGTCGCACCAAAGAGCCGCTTCATCCTTTCAGGCGGCTTCTTCCAGCGACGGATAGTAAACGGGAATGGCTGCGTACATTATTCAAGCCCCCATTCGTCCCCGTAGCGGTACGGGTAGATTTTCTGTCCGCGCAGGAACCGGACCAAATTCTGCACTTGGTCCACCACGGACAAATTGCTCTGGTCCTTGGTGGTCATCATCACCGAACCAAAGATACCGGCCAGCGCCAGAACCACGGTGGTGGTCACATTGGCGGTGAACAGCCAGACCAGGGCGGCCACACCGCCCATCGCCAGGGAACCAATCAACGCCTGAAAGAGCTGCTTTTTCCCAAAGCCGGTGAACAGCTCCGCCTCCGGCTTCACACCCAGAGGGATATAGAGTTTCAAGTCCTCGTCCATTCGCACCTCCTACGAGTAGTAATACAAAATCAGGTCTTTGATCTGCCAGATGGATTCCGCGATCACATAGAAGATCACAGTGTTGCGGGCGCGTTTTTTGTACTGCGCCGCCTGTTCCTCGGCGGCTGCCAGCCGCACCATGCAGTAGATAAACCTTGCCACGGCGCCCACGCGCACCAGCAAGATGATGGCCTTTGAAAGATCGTCCATTGTTACCATCCGCCGCCACCTCACTTTCCCATGCCCCTGACCATCTGCACCAGGCGCACAGAATGGTATGCGTTGTTGACGATGGCTCCGCCACCGCCGCCTCCGGTCGTAACGATGAACTCCTGAAGGAACTTCGGCGTCCGCACGGCCAAAATCATGCAGGCCACGCCCCAGAAGATGTGCATATTCATCATCAGTCCCACGCCCAGCTTGGCGAGAGAAATCTGGATAATTACCGAAAGGGCTGATTGAAAGAATTTGCTCATGTAGGGCTTGAACACGCCCTTGTCGTTGTCGATCAGGCCCACGCAGGCAAGGGGCATCCCCACCCGCAAAATCAAAATCTCCAGCCCCCGCATAAGGAACTGGAAGTAGAGGATGAAATACACAATGACGAACACCAACCCAAAGATGGCAGTCACAAGGCCGAGCGTGGAAATACCGGACACCCAGCCCGCCCAATCGTAGGCGGTGGCAAGGCCGATGGCCTCCAGCATCTTGTCGCTCATTTCCTCCACAATTCCCGCAAGCCAGCCGTACATGGTGGGGAAACAGACCGCCACGGCCATCGCCTTGAAAAAGTTCGTCAGCAGGGCAATCGGTTCTTCATCCGCGTCGCCATCGGACCACAGCACATAGGTTTCAAAGCCCTTTTTGAGAAATTTCAGGATGATAAGGGACACGCCAAAGCCAAACACAATATCAAACAGGGCTTCAAACAGATCGACACCGGCCAATGTGGACATATACTGCTCCGCGTACAGGGTCAGCGGCACGATGCCCTCCATCAGCCCGTCAATGTAGGCGATGGCTCCGTTAAGCAGGGCGACGATCAGCAGAACCAGAATATATTCCAACCAGCGGCCACCTCCTTTCCGGGGGCGGCCGGGGCCGCCCCCTTGTTGTATGAAATGAAAACGGGGCGGATCAGGCGGCAGGCGTCCCGCCGCCGTCCTCCGCCGCCAGCGCCCGGTCATATTCGGCCAGCACCACGGCGGACAGCTTCTCCCGCAGCTCCTTCGTCATGGGGAAGCACTGTTCCGTCCATTCGCCTTTTACATTCCTGCGGCTGGGCAGGGACACGAACAGCCCCTTTTCGCCCTCCACCACCCGGACATTCTTCACCAGAAAGCAATCGTCCAGGATGACGCTGCACACCGCCCGCAGCTTGTCAGGGCCGGTCAGCGTCCGTTTGATCTCCGCTCTGAACTCCATAGAAAACCTCCTTGATAAAAAGTACGGCGGGGCATGGCGCCCCGCCGCTCCCACCAAACATCAGCCCGCGTAATCGAACATATCCTTAATGCGCTGGGTAATGGTCGGCAGCACGGTGCTGTCCACAATGAGATAGAGGCCCGCCAAAATCAGGGCGCCCAGGACAATGGAAATCAGCACCGTGATCGCCACATCAAGGGTGCCCTGCCCCTCACGGTTTGCCAGCGCCTCCTTCGTGCGGCCTGCCAGTTCACGGGCTTTCTGCTTGGCCATCCAGATGGAAGTCATAGCCTTAACCTGAGTGTTGCGGATGAAGTGAGTCATAAAATCGTCCTCCTGTAAAATGATTTATTTAGTAAGGCGGCGGGGCACCGCCTGTACTACGAAAGCGGCCCCGGCTTACTGATAGTAGCCGAGAATCAGGGTCAGGGTGGCGGAACCTAAAACGGCACCGATGCAGGACACCACCGCCACCACAATGCGGTTGTTCCATTTCTTCTGGTCCATCTCGTCAGCCATGCCGCGCCGGATACAGAAGTAGATGATAAGCAGGCCGGACACCACCGGGGCCAGAATCATAAGCCAGTTGGTCAGATCACCAATCAACTGCTCGGTGCCCGTCACAATCTGGCTGTCCTCCACACCGGCCGCATAAGCCTGTACGGACATGAAAAAAGAGGCGGCAAGTGTGGAAAAACCGACACCTGCCGCCCGGACGGACTTGCGCAGCCCGCCTATCGTCTGTTTCACTTTTCCTTTCATCGAAACCTCCTGAAATTTATTCATCATCAGAAACACCGCCCCCTGCGTTTTTCTGCTGGGCGAGGCGGCGCATGATGTCCTTTTGATAGTAGACCCAGATATTCCACAATGCGATTTCCTGTTTTGTATCAGTGATAATGGGCCGTTTGTTTTCCCGTTCCTCCCGCAGCTTCCGGTTATGCTCCATGTCGCCCATGCCCAGCATTTGATTGAACAGCCATTTCGAGAGATCGGGGGCGTACATCATGGCCGGATGGTCCCGGCTGGTAATGATCTGATAGGGCCGCTTGACACGCCGCACCTCATCCGTATTCAGCAGCTTACGCTCCGTCAGACTGACGCTCTGGGAGCTGGACGGCGTGGTGAACCGCCCGTTACTGGCCGAGAGCTGGTAGCTGGATGTGGTGTAGCTGCCCAGCTTGTCCGACATTTCCCGCAGGGTTTCCGGGTCGTCGCTTTGCAGATAGGCCCATATCTGGCAGTTGCCCTTGATGGTGTTGGCGATATTGTCGCTGTACTTTTCCTTGAGCTGGTCGAACCCCTGCACATAGAGAGCGTAGCGCATCCCGCGTCCCGCCGCCACGGTGAGTTTGTTCGTCATATCGCTGATGGGGGTGAAATTCCCGAACTCATCCAGCAGGAAATTCACCCGCCGCTCCAGCCGCCCGCCCCGGCGATCCGCCGCCTCCGCCAAAAGCTCATACTGCTGGGACACAATGAGAGAGGCAATCGGGTAAAAGGTGGTTTTCTCGTCCGGCAGGATCACAAAGAGCGCCTGCTTTTTGCGTCCCAAATCCGTAAGGGTAAAATCACTGGCATGGGTAATGGCGTAGATGGATTTCGAGGTAAACAGGCGCAGGGTGGTAAGGGCAGAGGTGTAAAAGCTGCCTCTGGTGCGGGATGGGGCCACATCGGAGATGGATAGCAACGCCCGCGCCGGGTGTGTTGGCGACTGCTTTTTCAGATACTCCAGCAGGGGCAATTTATTCCCGATGGTACGGCACATCTCGGAAATGAACCAATACACATTGGTCATATTCTGAAACTCCGGCCGCTTTTGGTTATCACACACTACGCATAGAATCGCGGCGGCAATAATGGAACACTCGCCGTTGGTCCAGATTTTCTCGCCCTCCGGCTTGCCCACCAGGTTGTTGGTCAAGTCCCAGGCCAGCATTTCTGCCCGGTCGGTGTCGCCCTCGTTGATGGCGTCAATGACGGGCTGAAGCAGATTGTAGCGCATACTCTTGGCCGGATTCTTGAAGTCCAGCACCAGCACCTCATATCCCAGCTTTTTCAAAAATTCCGATGTGTACTGGAACAGTTCGGCCTTGGGGTCCGAGCAGAAGATGGATTCCCCGGCAAGCCCCAGAAGGCAGATGCTCTCCAGCACCAGACATCTTGATTTGCCGGAACGGGTGGCGCCGACACAGAGCAGATGGCAGTCATCACCTATAAAATAGATTTTTTCCTTGTCACCCTCCTTTTTCATGCCCACCACCACGCCGCCCTTCGTCAACGGGGAAGGCGGTGCGTCCTTGGGAATCACTTTGGGATGCAGATTCAGTTTCAAACAAACACCTCACTTCTTCATAAAATCCAGCCCGTCATAGCCGGTTTTTAACAGCTCCCGGATGGCCGGATCATGCGGGTCAAGGGTAAAGCTGTCAAAGGCTTTGCCTTTTTCCGCGTCGCTCATCCAGCGGGCCGAACCGTGCTGATACTGGCCCACTGCTTTGGGAGTCTTGATCTCCGGCGTGATGGTGTCCAGGTCGGATTCATAGGGCCGCATATTGGTGAGAAAGAACATCACGGCCAGCACGCACACAAACCCTTGCAGGCAGAGGTACAGCATCAAGTGCTGGCGGCTGGAGAACAGGCTGGCAAGGCACTCCCCTATGGGAAGAAGGGACAGCCGGGTGATCTCCCTTGTCAGCAGCCCATGAACAGCGGTGGAGAAAAAGAGGTTTAAGACTGTGCCGGAAATGAAAATCATGGCACATATCAATATCTTTTGCTTGGTTTTCAAAAGTCTATAATCACCTCGCTTTTTTCTTTAGCAAAAAACCGTTTCTGAAAGGCGGCTACTTTCAGAAACGGTAAATGTTTTCTTTATTTTAAATTTCTCTACTGACAAACAATTCAACGGTGTACCTTTCTCCAACGCTGGAACATTCTTGAAATCAAGCTCTGCTGCTTTGCTTCTGGCGCTTCTCCAACGCATATATCATCGTCTTCGGGGCAGTCAATGAGAATATGTGTGGGAATTGGGACCGGGCCATGATCTTTCCCTGTTCTTTTTAAGCAGTCATAACCGTATTTTGTAAGCACACGCTCATAAATAAATGCAAGGCTCAGTCTCTCAATATATCCACCCAAAACCAAAAGAAAAACAGGCTCCTTGAGCTTCACTCCCCAAACATACTCCCATTCAACCGTATAATCTTCTTCCACAATCCATTCCAAAATCTCAATATCATACTCAGGTTCATCTGGGAAAAAGCGATCACACATATGAAACCTCCCCGGACATTCCTTGCCAATGACTCCAAGTATTACTTACTATACACTGGAATGTACCTATGTCAAGCAGATATTTAATAAGTGTCACAAAATAATGCAACCTCAATTTCTCACCTTCCTCTCCAAATTCAGTCCAATTAATGTTCCATCTCCTCCTCGCCCTCCAGCTCAGGGGCAAGATCCTGTACGGCGGCCTCCAGCACCGCTTCCGCCACCTCGCTGCGGATTGGCTTATCTGACAGCCATGCGGCCAGACTTTCCGGCTTTACGATACCGTAAAAGTCCTTTCGCTCCCTGTGAATGTACCGCCCATCCAGCAGGTTTTCTGCATAGACCGCCTGCCCTCTGGCCCCATAAATGCAGCCAAACCCGTCACGGGCATACCACAGGGAATCGTCTGCGGTCAAATCCATACTGCTGCCGTAAGCCTCCGGTTTTAGAACAAGAATCTGTCCCTCATAGCCGCTCTGATTGCTGCCCTCCACGCAGTCATCCAATCCCAGGAGGCGGTCTTGCTGACGGATTTTAACTTTATCTTGTACCATTTCGTCTGATACATAGAAAATGGGCATATAGAGTTTCTTTGCAAGTTCCATTTCTTCCCGCATCCCGGAAAAAATGGCGCTGCCCATAACCCAAAGCTCGTCACATCGGGTCAGAAGCTCACCACCCATCCGCAATCCCTGTTCCCGCTACTCCGGCTGTTCATCGTCCAGATATTGCGTGAAGATCGTGTGGGGCGCCAGGGGAATCACCCCGCAGGATGCCGCATACGCGCAGTAGTCCCTTGCCCTTTGGATATTCCGCTCCACATCCCCGCGCAGGGGGGATGAGATATAAACCAGCCGCAATTTATCACCTACCTTTCCAAATCCAGCCCGTCCAGCTCTAAATCGCTGATGGGTGGCTCAAAGCCGGTGTCATAGGACACATCATCAAGCTGCCGGATGGCCTCCAATCGTGCGGCAGCCTTCGGGTCGGTCACAAGCTCCTGCTCCAGCAGGGCGTCGGCAACAATGGCGTTGGAAACCGGATCGGTAAAGCACAGGGCCTCGCCGTCCTGTACGGCCTGCTCCATGACGGATTCCGGCAGAATTTCCTCCGCAACGGCCTTGGGTATCTCAAGCCCCCGCTTTTTGCTTCCGACAATCTCATAGATGCCTACGGCGATCTCGCCGCAGGTGATGATGTTCCCCCATATATCGGGATTTGGGCGCCCGTCACGCATACCTCACACCTCCATCTTCCTCATAGGGCATAAACGCAATCACAGAGAGATAGTCCGTCCCCAGCCGCCTCAAAAGCGCGTCCTGATGCTCCATGACCTGATCCACCACATTTTCCGGGCAGTACCGCATCAAATCCTTCACATAGCTGCCCACATCCAGTCCGATAGGGTCGGCCAGATATTCCTCGTCCGTCATGCCGTCAAGCTGCTGGTTCAGGCTGTGCTTATACATGAGAAACCGGGCGATAGCGATTGTCTGGTTCCGCTTGCTGTTCATCATAGGCTATCCTCCCATCTCCATTTCATCATTCAGCCCAAATTCCATATCAAAATCAAAGTCCATGTCGGCCTCCCGCAGCTCCGGCATAATTTCCTCGATTTTATCAAGAATCCGCTCCACGGATTCACGGGCGTCATTGGAAACATCCTGATCGAGTATGCTCATTTTGACAAGTCCGGCGTGAAGAACCCTTAGTTCTTCCTCGCTGAACAGTGCCTTTTCGTCCACCAGGCCGCTGCGCTTGGCAAAGTCCTGACCGGCAAACTCTTTGTTGTAAAAGACCTGACGCGCCAGCATTTCCCCGGAATCCGGGGCTGTGCGGTAGGTGGAGAACACATAGCCGAACAGGTGATGCTCCTTGCAGGCCAAAGTCACGCCGTTGTATTCCGCCAGCTTGTAGGAACCGTTGGGCAGCTTTTCGTTGGCGTCCGTGTAGGGGCAGTCCCGGCAGATGCCCACCTTGACCGCTGTGTTCTGGGCGGTGTCGTTGATAAGTCGCATGACCTTATCCTTCACAGCGACAAACGGGTTTTGGATCACCGTATCCGCCTTGGAGAAGTAGGCCACAAGCTGATTTTTATAGTAGATGTCCGCAATATAATCCGAAGATTGGGATCGTTTTACATCAAAGCCCTTTCGGGCGAGCTGTTCAAAGAACAGCCGGTAAAAATCTGTTTTGCTCCGCAACCGGCAATCCTCCTTTCTTACGAGTAACCTTTTTGTTTCATCATCTTTTTGAGAACTTCAATGAAATCAAAAATCCGTTCTACTGCCGCCTGATTCTGGGGATAGGTGTGCGGCAGGGGCGGGCGCTTCTTCCGCTTCAGATCGTACCAGAGGCACCCGCCGTCCTTTCGGCTGGGGAACATACAGGACGGAACGGAAGTCCGTAAAGTAAAAGGGCACCCCCGGCAGGGATGCCCTTTGGGGTACTCATACAGCCGGGCCGTCAGGCGGGTCACGCCATAGGACCCTCTGGGGATAGACACCGGCACCCCGTTATGCTTATAACTCGTTGTTACTGTGTTCATCCAAACTCCTTTCTCGAACCGGGCGGCCGGTTGTTTGATTTGTTTGATGCCGCAGGACAGCAAAAAAGGCAGCCCTCAATGGACTGCCTTTCGCATTGGACATATTTAAGTTTGAGCTATCCGCTCACAGTTCTTTCAGCAGGAACGCCATATACAGCGGGAGTGTGAGAAGCTGTTCGGTGCGTCCTACATTGTAGTCCCCCAGCTTGATTGCCTGGCTGACATGGTACTTTTCAGGATGGCGCAGGATCGTTCTGGTGCTTTTCGTATTCCCTGTGGACGCTTTGACCTCCACCAGTGTGCATTGTCCTTTATAACGGATCACAAAGTCCACTTCCAAGCCGCTGTCTTTGTGGAAATAGTAGAGTTTTCGTCCCATCTTACCGAAAACATCCGCAATCAGATTTTCAAAAATCGCGCCTTTATAGCCGTAAAGATTTCCTTGCAGGATGTCGTACTGTGTGCCATCCTCCAGCATACTGACAAAAAGGCCGCAGTCCCGCATATACACCTTGAATATATCTTCCTCGGCATTCCCATCCAAAGGCAGTTCCGTAATGCTCAGATTATAGCAGCGGACAATGATCCCGGCATCCTCGATCCATTGAAGGCTCCCGGCATATTTTGATGCGGTTGAACCTTTTTTGACAACGGAGTATTGAAATTTCTTGTTTTCTTTACTGAGCTGCTTCGGGATAGACTGAAAACACTCCTTAATCCGTGATTTGTCCTTCTTCTCGGCATACTTCACCATATCGTCCTCATAGGAGCGGACAATATCGCGCTGGATTTGCAGTACCTCATCCATCTGCTTCGTATCTACAAAGGTCTGTACGGCATCCGGCATACCTCCGACAACCACATATTGCAGGAGCAGTTGCTTCATACGGTTGTGCAGGGCCTCCGGGACAGGCGTCTCTTTCTGCAAGCACTTCTTTAACATATCAATTACAGGGTCAGCAATCCTGTTGGCCCACAGAAATTCTTCAAAATCCAGAGGGTACATATCAATCACCGTTTCCGATCCGACCGGAACAGATTTCGGTTCTTTTCCATACCCCTTCACACCCAGCAGAGAGCCGGTGCCTATCACATCATAGCGCCCATCAATTCGGAAAAACTTCAGGGCGGTTCGGGCCTCCGGGCACTCCTGAATCTCGTCCAGAATCAAGACTGTACTTCCGCTTTCAAACACCGCCTCGCTGCCCAGCAGGGCGGACAGCATCATCACGATTGTGTCCACTTCCAGGGACCCGGCAAATACAGAGGCATAGTCTGGATTTTCAAAAAAATTCAGGTACACAACATTTTTATAATTTTTCTTTGCAAAGTCAAGGACAGAAAATGTCTTGCCGCACTGTCGGCAGCCCTTGATAATCAATGGCTTGCGATTTTCTGTGTTTTTCCAGTCAATCAGTTTCTGCTCAATTTTCCTTTTCAGCATGACAGTTTCGCCTCCCTTATTCTGTTTTATTTCAGTATAGCCGAAAGCAACAACTTTTTCAAGGGAGTTTTAACGCAAACCGAAAACTTTTTCAAGCGACTTTTATCGACAAGCATCAACTTTTCCGATTTTTCTCTTGCGCTGCACATTGGTTATGGTTCCATGCCCCTGTCCTTGTGCCGTAAATACCATTCCTTTTTGGCTGCCTTGGAAAGATCACCTCCCATAGCCTTCTGGCAATCGTCGTACTCCATACCCATGTTGACGGCGTTCTGTTCCAACGCCATCAGGATTTCACAAATCATCTGCTCCGTATAGTAGGCTTTTCGGGCCTCCGCATACTCAAAAGCGCCGGTTTCCCGATCCTTGCGAAGCATGGCGCGTATGGCCTCCAATACCTTGTTGGCGATCAACTTGTCCGCTTCCGCGATTCCTTTCTGCTGCTGTTCCTCTACATGGGCGGGGTCGGTATCATAGAGCATGGCAAGCTGGCACTTGGCGTCCGCATATTCGTTTACCAAATCACCGATGTATTTACAATTCGCTTTCAAGCTGGCGACGAAGGTATCCAATTCGGCCTTTACTTCTTCTGGTAACAGTTTATAGGCCAGGCGGCCTTTTTTCGGCATCTTTTCTTTCAGGGAAAACAGGCCGGGAATGAAATGGGCCAGCTCATCCGCACTCAAAATGCCGTCCAGTGGGACGGCGCCCAACTCATCATCCGTGATATGGCCGAAGGTTTCCCGCAGGCGCTTATACTCGCTGGGATGAAGCCGCTCCATATATTGCTCAAACTCATCAACCAGATCAACGGCGGCTGCGGTAAGCTGCTCTCTGGCCCGCTGCTTCGTTTCACAATATGCCTGAATTTTGTCCGCGAAGGTGTCACGGATCAACTGCCTGCGTATTTTATCCGGTATGCTGGGATGGACAAAGGGAACCATTGTGCGCTGATTTTTGTCCCAGAACACCACATGGATGTGCGGATGGCCTCGCTCATTATGGTGGGCGGCTGCCCATTGTAGATTTTGCACCCGGATTCCGTTGTATTTTGCCAGCGTTAAAATGTGACGCTCAATATAGTCCTCCCAGGCTTTGTGATCGGTCAGCCCCAGCTCGGCCGCTGTTTCCGGGGAAAAAGAGATAATACCCCGATACATATTCACACGGCGGTAAGACAGCTCCCGCACCAGACGGGCTGCCTCCTGCCAGGTGGCAAACTCCCGCACCTCGCCGGGTTCCAGCTTCCCGAACAGGCCGTGACGCATCCCCTCATTTTTCACCGCGCCGGGACGGGTGGCGATATAGCCGATGTGGGCATAGTTGCACTTGGGCGTCTTTTTCTGATTGGGGTGCCGGTGGCACTGCTTATAGATCAGGATCGACACGGCGACCTCCCTGAACAGCCTGAATCGCCTTTTTCATTTCCTCGTCATCCAGAAAAATACGCAGGGCGTCGGCGTTCTTCTGGTTTGCAAACGCCAACGCCTCTTTTCGGGCCGCCGCCTCGATCTTCTCAAAAGAAGAATAGCGGTCCCGGTCGATCAGGTCAGCGATGATGGCAATATTGGCATAGTAGCCTGCGGCGGATATGATCGTCAGGCGGTTGATAAGTCCGGCCAGCCGGTTTCCCAGCCCCTTGATCTGTCCGCTGAGTTCCTGCCGAATTACGCCGCTTATCATGTCGATGTTCTCAGCGGTACTTTCCAAATCCAGATATTCGTCAATCGCCCGCCGTACCTCTTTGGAGAAGTCCGTCCCATTCCTGGCCGCCAGCTTATTGAGCGCCTGAATGGTGTCCGGGGGCAGATGGATGGTTTTGCGCTCGGTTCGGATGGGGGATTCCTTCAAGTCAAGCCTCCCTTCCATAAGGTGTGACAAAAATCACACCAAAATCAAAAAATCATACCTTGTAAAATTCTCAAAAACCCGTTGAAAGCACGGCTTTCAAGCAGTCGGCCCGCCGTCAGGTATGACGGCTATTCCTGCCTTAACCGGGGAAACGCAGGCCCAGCCTGCGGTTTCCCGGCTTCGGGGCGCCCCGGTGGGGCGGTCAGTACGGATGAAAAGAGAAGTGAGAGGGTCAGCGTTCCAACTCGTCCTCCGGTTCTTCAGCAGGTTCCCAATCTGTGAAGATATCCGCCATGATCTGTTCCTTGCTCCCACGGGTGGAACTGCCCTGTGTTTCATAATCCCGCAAACCGTTCATCCGTTCCGGGATGGAGAAGAACGCAAAGCGCCCGTCCTTCATCTGCGTCAAAAGCCGCATTTCACAGCCGGTTGTAGCATCCATGCTGTCCATCAGTTCTTCCAGCGTCCCCACCTTTTCCGCCGCTTCACGGACAATGGAGCGGAACATATCGGACGGAATCTCCACATTCCAGACAGCGTAATCGTCGCGTCCATGACAGGTGATGGTCTGGATGGCCGTGCAGGGGGCGCCAGCGAACTTCTCCAGAGCGGAGGACAACAGTGCCTCGGCCTCCGGCTCCAAATAGCCGCACAGATCTAATTCCACCGAATTTGCAACGGCTGCGGCCTCTTTCTCGGTCAGCACGATGTTCACATTGTTTCTTTCATAGGAAAAGCCTCGCCCATTCAGCATCAGGGAACATTCGGCAGCGATACGGAACATTCGGAAATAATCATCTGCCGTTTCGCCCAGCGTCTTGCCGGTGGCGAAAGATTGGAAATACCGTTTGCCATCGCTGTCCCGGCAGGCCAGGGAAATATCCAGGTAGATTCCCTCGCTGGAACCGAAATTCGGGATGCAAAGGGCTTCTTCAAATTCAGGAAGTTCGCCGGTCAATCCCTCATACTTGCCGGAGAACGAAAAGTATTCATCCGGGAGAAGTCCATGAGCCTCCAAATGCGTTTTCAGCTTATCAAAGGTTTCCTTGGCGTCAGCCATACCGATGTGTTTGACCCGGTGGTTCTCATCCGGTTCACTCCATCGGTCCAATTCAAAGGTCTGTATCTTTGCCATAATCAAGCCTCCATTTCCTGTTCATCTTCGTTTTCAGGTTCTTCAGTAGCGTCCCTGTTAAACTCCGCCTCCAGCTCCGCCATACGCAGGCGGTCTAAAGCCTCCACGGTGCGGCCTTTCCGCCGCTCCACCAGGTCGGTGTTAAAATCATTCAGATGGGGAACATGGACGGCACACTGAAAACCCCGTCCGGTGTATTCCCGAACCCACTTGGCCGCCGTAAGCTGCCCCCAATTCCGAAACCGCCCGTCCTTGTCACGGGCCAGATAGTCGTTGTCCACCGCAAATACCAGCCGCCTGATCTGCGGATGGCCCTCCAGATAGCGGTCAATGGCCCCGTTCCAGAGGCAGCCGGTGGAGATACGGTGATCCTCCGTCCAGTCCCGCCCGTAAAAGTCAGCGGCGATGGACGCATGGCTCATCAGGTCAATCGGGGCTTCGGTGACGATCAACAGGTCGCTTGTTCCCTCATGGAAAAAGGGGTAGCTTTTATCAGAGCCGGTCGCGTCCATCTTGAATGAGCTGTTTTCTCTGGCCGCCCGCATAGAGCAGTACCGGGGCGTTCCCTCGGCGTCATAACCCACAAACACGCAGTTGCCGTACTTTTTCTCCTGATAGATCATTTTCCGGTTCATAAAATGGCTGACGATTTGGGGGCTGATCCCCCGGATGGACACCAGATACCAATAGGCCCGCTTCATATTGTCCGCCTTTTCAGGCAGCGCCAGCGGCCCGCGCTCTTTCTTCTCATAGGGCGTCACCTGCCGGGCTTCCGCCGCGTATTCCTTGCCGATCAGCTTGCCCACCGCTTCCGGGAAGGACAGATTTTCCTCCCGCATGACAAAATCAATGGCGCCGCCCTTGATGCCGTCATCCGGCCCCGTCCACTGGAAAAAGCGGTTGTTCTCCGGGAAGATATACAGACCGCCGCTGTGCTTCATGTGGACGGCCTTGCGGCCAGCCTTTTCCGGCTCATAGCCATATCCACGGGCAAGAGAGAGAATGTCCACACTGTTTGCCTGCCGTATCTCGTCCTCGGTGAATTTCTGATACGCAGCGGCGCTTCTTCGCATAGAATCACCGCCTTCCTGACTGTGTGTTATAGTTCTTCATCACAATCTTCCTCATAATCGTCCTCCGGCTCATAGTCCGCTTCGTCCTCCGGCGCCTCATCCTCGTAGAACTCATCCAGTTCAAACCCAGCACGGGAGATCTCCTGATCCTCCATGCCCAAATGATCTTTTAGGTGGCGGTACAACTCCCAGCCATCGTAGTGCGCGGCCGCCCACTCCAGCGCCTTACTTAAAATCTGGTGCTTGCGCTCTCCCGGAAGGGTTTCCAAAGTTCCGTTACGGATTTCGTCAAACTCCCGGTCGAGCATATTCAGATATTTGTAGGCTCTTGCGTACAGCGGTTCTTTGGCGCAGTCGGGCAGCAGAAGATTTTCCGTTTGCTCTACAAATCCATAGGACAGGTCATCATATCGCTCGTCCCCGTTGCGGCAGGCAGCCCGGAACTGCTGAAATCCTTTCATGTTGCTGAAACCACGGTAGTCCATGACACCAAGGAGAATTTGGGAGCCAATAATGACCTTCAGCATTTCCTCATCCGTAGTGGCGGCAACCAGCCGCATGGTACTTCGCTCCTTGACGATGTTGCACCCATAAAGGATATACAACGGCTGTGTTTTATCCAGCTTCACAATCCAATCCCTCCGTTTCTTCCCTCAATTCTTCCAGATATTCGTCAATTTCCAGCTCCTCATAGCGGAACTGGAGCAGTTCCACGATAGCCGGATCGCAGTCCTCCGGCAGATAGTCTTTTACATCATCCTGCACATCCCTGATTTCCCCCAGGAAGCCCCAGCAGCTATCTACCTCCACATCTTCCCGGAATAGCTGGAACCCGTAGCACTGGCCGGTCAGGAAGTAGTCGTAGGACTTTACCTCGCCCTCCAGCACTTGGCAGGCCTTCTCCACAGTTTCAGGCGTTACCTTGCCGTACTCCGCTTCAATCCTCCGTTTATCCGCATAAATCCATCCTACCTGACCGGAATCCCACGGGCAGGAAAAGCCGGTGGTGTTCATGGTGATGCCCGAATGGTCGTAGAGATAGAGGGGCAGGATCACCATGCCCTCCATCTGCTCCACCAGCGAAAACAGTTCGCCGGTGGAGAGAGCGGAGAGGCAGTCGTCCAAAAACCAATCCGGCACATCATCTTTCAGCGAGGCGGCATAGCTGGACGATACATACCAGTCACTCTCGGAAGTCCAGCGTTGGTTCTCCAGCAGCTCCCACTCCCTTGTGGAGCGGTTGTACTCCAGCTTGGCGTCCTTGGCCTTACCAGATTTGAGAAACGCAAAGATCGGATTGCTCCGGTTATGGCTGCTGGAATATTCAGAAAACAGCAAATCCTTCAAGAAATCACGGGGTTCCTCGAAATCGTGCTTTTCACCCAGAGAGTAGCGCCCATGCCAGCAGACCATTTTCCCCAGGCAGTCGTAATCCTCACGGGGGTTCAGGGGCATATCATCGTCTACGATAAACAGAGTGTAGGGCGCCCTTGTTGCCGCAAGCGGCATAATGCCTCACCTCCTTGCCCGCTGGGACCACATCACCGGATCGCGTCACGGTAATGCCGGTACCAGGCAAAATAGAAAAAGCCGCCAACCACGACGGCAGCGGCGGAAATACCAACAATTACTTTTTTCATACGCACTCCTTTCCAAAAACAGGTTTACAGTTCCATGTCCTGCTCATCCTCATCCACAGCGGCAGGAGCCTCCGGGCTGGCCTCGCCCCGTTCCTCAAACTGCTGCTTGGTTTGAATTGCCGCTGACAGCTTCGGGAGCAGTTCAAACATTTTCGTGCTGTCACGGCTGCCTTTATAATAACGGTAGTCCCATTGTCCGCTCTCCGGGGAATAGCGGATGCTGTGCAGCGCATTGATGATCCAGCCCTGTGTTTTCAGAGGAACCGGAATCTCATGCTCCCGGAAAAGCTGCATAATCAGGGCCTTGCCGTTGACCTCCCGGTTTACCACCTCCTTTCCCGCCAGAATATCCTTCTCAGCCTCCTGGATAGCGGTATCATAGCGGGCCTGCTGTTCCTGTTCCCTCTGACACCTTTCTGCTTCACGCTCTGCCGCCCATCGTTCTTCCCGCTGCCTGCGCTCTGCTTCTAATGGAATATTGTGCCGTTTTGCCTCATAGTACCGGCCCAGCAGATTGGCAAAGCCCAGGTCTGCCCACCGCTTCGGATCGCCCATACTCTCATTAAAAACCCGTTCAATCTCACCCCGGATGCCATGCTCCAATGTAGGCAGCCATTTCAAGATTTCCTCCAGCCGGTGCCGCTGGTCAATGCCTACCATGAACCCCTCGCAGGGGATAAAGACCGTCTGAAAAAACTCCCGTTTCTTTTCCATCGTGTAGAGTTCAATACCATTCTCATTGTAGAAGCGGTAATAGTAATGCTTATTGCCCATCAGGTCTTTAGCAAACACCCGGTTTTCATCCTTTTCCTTTGGCGGGAAGATGTCCTTTTTCTTTTCATTTGGCCGGGTGTAGCGGGGGGACAGGCCGGTTCGCTCCAAACTGTCTGCAATCAGCTTTTGGACTTTTTCAATACCGCCATGCTTCTCAACGAAACCGGCCAAGTCCTCCGCCTGCTGGAGAGAACAGAATTGCAGTCCGGTTTTTCCTTCATAAACGGAGCCTCTATGCTGAAACAGGTCCAGGCCAAACTCATTGCGGACCAGCTTTGTTTCTTGGGCTGGCAAAAAAGCACCTTCTCGAAAGAGATAGCCGACAGCCGAATGTTTCTCGCCCATATATCACCACCTCACATCACTGCTCCAGCTCATGCTCGTTGTCATCGTCCAGGCGCAGAGCAAGGAACTCTTTGATACAGTGTTCCGCCGCCTCGTCAGTGGGGTACAGCAGTTCCACCGTCAGGTCGTCCA
>OLGF01000484.1_pt1 | contig 46856 bp, 41 predicted proteins | sample 1604971 | NCBI WGS metagenome assembly OLGF01 (sample SAMEA3888902, study PRJEB22519) | human gut metagenome | biome: human gut; feature: human-associated habitat; material: faeces | place: Denmark | collected 2011 | reverse complement strand
ACGAGCTGCTGAAAGCGGTGAAGCATCTGGAGAAGATGAGCGAACAGGCTGGGAAGCGGAACGAGAAGCGTTTTTCTCTGCCCAGCATCAGACTGCCCAGACCGAGTCTGCCGGACATTCCATGGACCAGTCTGCTGTTGGGACTGGCGGCCCTGGCGCTGACTGGGTTAGTGCTGTGGGTGGCGTGGTCCAGTTTGGACACGCTCTGGAGCGCGGCCAAGACAATGCTCCCGTGAGGGACGCCACCACCACGCACTACCACGCAGACAGCAAGGCCCTCCGGAAAGAACGACAAAAGAAAATCGCCCAAGGCCACGCCGAGGACGATCACGAAGGAGAACCGACTTGGCAGCAGACTATGTAAAGGAGGATGATCACATGAGTTATCAGCAGGCAATGTATGATCGGGAGCATCCCCGATACTCTGAGCCGACAGAATATATCACGATGGAAGTGGACGGACTGATTGTTGCTCTCCGCTTCAAAAACACCATCACAAAGCCTGACACAGTGTCTGCAATTGAGCAGACGCTGTTGATGGCACAGGACTTTGAAAACCTGAACAAGCCTGCTTGATTCAGTAGACTTTTTACCAGTGGTGTGGGATACTGTGTGTGCATATGAACCTTGACAATTTAATCTGAGCAAACCATATGCACCGCAGTCCTATACCAGAAAGGACAAGGTGCAATCATGGAAAAAAACAAGCGAGTATACTGCCTTTATCGAGTCTCCACCAAAGGACAAGTTGAAAAAGATGATATCCCGATGCAGAAACAATACTGCCGCGAATTTGCAGAGAGCCAGGGATGGAGCATTATTAAAGAGTTTGCGGAAAAGGGTGTCTCGGGGTTCAAGGTGGCTGCCGCTGACCGCGATGCCATTCAGGAGATCCGCCAGGATGCCGAGGAACGGAAGTTTGACATCCTGCTGGTGTTTATGTTCGACCGCCTGGGGCGGCGGGACGATGAGACGCCCTTCGTAGTAGAGTGGTTCATCCGAAACGGAATCGAAGTGTGGAGCGCAATGGAAGGGCAGCAGAAGATGGATGATCATATCGACAAACTGCTGAACTACATCCGTTACTGGCAGGCCTCCGGCGAGAGCCTCAAAACCTCCGCACGAACAAAGACACGCCTTTCGCAAATCGTGCAGGAGGGGAGGTTCCGAGGCGGGATCGTCCCCTATGGATACCGCCTGGAAAAGCAGGGGCGCTTCAATAAAAAGAATCACGAAGTCAACGAGATTCTGATTGACCCGGATGAAGCTGCGGTGGTGCGCATCATCTTTGAAAAATATGTCTATGAGGGGTTCGGCGCACAGCGGTTGTCACGGTGGTTGTATCACAACGGCTATCTCAATCGAAAGGGAACCAACTTCGCCAATACCACCATCATCAAAATGCTGAAGAACATCATGTATGTGGGCATTCTGCGCAGTGGGGAAACACGCTCAGAAATCTTTCCGGAGCTGCAAATCGTTCCACTGGATCTGTATGAGCGGGCACAGGAGTTGATGGAGGCCAGGACAATGCACCACAATGAGGTGCCCTTTAACTCCAAGGGGAAGGCGCTGCTCTCCGGGATGGTCTACTGCGCCCACTGCGGTTCCAAGTTGGTGCTGACCACCAGCAGCGGCAGACGAGCCAAGGGTGAGCCCAAACGGGAAACCCATATCCGCTACGCCTGCCATTACAAGATTCGCCATCCTCAGGACTGTGACGGTCAGACCGGATACTCCGGTGAGAAACTGGACGGCATTATTGATAAGATCGTCATCCAACTCTTTGAGCGGATGAAGACTGCACCCAGGAGCCAGCTCATTCAAAAGCAGCGGGAAAAAGAGCTCCAACTGGCAAACAGTTCGGTGGCGAATCTGGAGAAACTCCATGCCGCCGCAGAACGGGAGCTGGAGAGCTACAAGAAAGAGATCATCAAAACCATCAATGGGACTGGCAGTTTTGGAGCGGACATCCTCGGCGAGATGATAGAGGACACCCGAAGCAAACTGGCGGCGCTGGCACAGGAATTGGAACAGGCCAAGGAAAAAGCGGCTGATCTGAAGCGCTCCGCCGTTGCCGTCCAAAAGGAGTATGACAAGATTATGTCCTGGGCCGACCTGTATGCGGGGAGTAGTATCGAGGGAAAGAAGATGATCCTTCGGCAGCTCATTGAGCGGGTGAATATCGGGAGGAACTTTGAAATCGAAGTAGAATTCAAAATCAGTGTCACACAGTTCTTCGACTTCCTGCATCCGGAAGGGGACAAGAGTGTGTACTATCGTGCATCCTGAAAGCATGAAAAAACTCGGGAGATCTCAAAACGAGATCTCCCGAGTGTGGTGGACCTAATCGGGATCGAACCGACGACCTTACGGATGCGAACCGTACGCTCTCCCAGCTGAGCTATAGGCCCAAATCAACAGTTCCCAAAGCGGAACAGAAGAATAAAGCAATATGAAATTATAATAGATGTGGCAGAAAACCGAACCCTTTGCGCTCCCAGCTGAGCTACGAGCCCAAATCGGCCATTTTTCAATCAAAAAAGTTATGAAAAACAGATTTTTGAGATATTCGGTTTTGAGGAGAAATCACGGAAAACCAGACTAGTGAATGGGAAGAGAACCAGCGCTGCGGGATGTAGTTTTATATGGCTGCAAACGCAGCGCCCTCCCCGTTGAACTATGAGTCCATCATCCCTGTCATGCAACGGCAGATAATATTATACCATAATTTTCTCTGTTGTAAAGACTATTTTTTTCAGAAAGCGGAAAATTTTTTGTTGCCAATTTGCAGAGGATATAGTAAAATAAATAAGCTATAACGTTACAGTCCTCCGCATGCAGCTGCGGAGCCGGTCTCGCGCAATGGATGCCCGCGAATCATGTCAGGCGGGGAACCGAGCAGCATTAAGCGGGATGTTCCATGTGCCGCGAGGGCGCCGGTTCCGCAGCTGCATGCGGAGGACTTTTTTCGCTTGGAGGTGATTTCTTGTATCAGGCCCTGTACCGCAAATGGCGGCCCAAAACGTTTTCGGATGTCATCGGCCAGTCCCACATCACCCAGACTCTGCGTAAGCAGGTGGCGGAGGGCCGCACCTCCCATGCGTACCTCTTCACAGGCACCCGGGGCACCGGCAAGACCACCTGTGCCAAAATCTTGGCCAAGGCCGTCAACTGCGAGCACCCGATGGACGGCGATCCCTGCTGCCAGTGCCCCTCCTGCGTGGGCATCGAAAACGGCAGTTTTCTGGATGTACTGGAGCTGGACGCTGCCTCCAACAACGGTGTCGACCAGGTGCGGGCCTTGCGGGACGAAGCCATCTACGCCCCGGCCAATGTGAAGAAGCGGGTGTACATCGTGGACGAGGTCCACATGCTCTCCACCCCGGCCTTCAATGCTCTGCTGAAGATTCTGGAGGAGCCGCCGGAGCACCTGATGTTCATTCTGGCCACTACGGAGCTCCACAAGGTGCCCGCCACCATCCTCTCCCGGTGCCAGCGGTTTTCCTTCAAGCGCATCACGCCTCAGGACATCGCGGCGCGGCTGCTGTATGTGGCCGGACAGGAGCAGATCGACCTGACGGCGGATGGCGCGGAGCTGTTGAGCCGTCTGGCGGACGGCGCTCTGCGGGACGGCCTGAGCCTTTTGGACCAGTGTGCCGCCGTAGGCGGAACCGTGGACAGCCGGGCCGTGCTGGAGGCGCTGGGCCTGGCGGGAAACCTGCAGACGGCCCAGCTGATGGAGTTTATTCTGAGCCGGGACGCCAAGGGCGCCCTGCTGCAGCTGGACCAGCTGTACCAGGGTGGCAAGGATGTAGGCGCGGTGCTGGGTGAGCTCAGCACGCTGGTCCGGGACCTGCTGCTGCGGCGTACGGCGCCGGAGGGGGGGGCAGCCCTGCTCTCCGGCGGCTATGACAGCGCCACGCTGGACAGGCTGGGCAGGGAGATTCCCGCTACCCGGCTGATCTACCTGGCCACTACGCTGCAAAGGGCCACGGCGGACCTCTATTACAGCTCCAACCGCCGCACGGATGCGGAGCTCTGCCTCCTGCGGCTGTGCGACGAGTCCCTCTCCGGGGACCTGACGGCCCTGGAGGCCCGGGTCCAGCGGCTGGAAGACAGTGCCCAAAGGGGGCAGCTTCTGCGGGCGGCCGCCGCAGAAAGCGGCGGCACGGTGAAGCTGTCCTCCGGCCCCGTACCGCCCCCGGCACCTGCGCCGGAGGATGCCCCGCCTCGGGAAGAACCGCCGGCACGGGAGGAGCGCCCTCCGCTTCCCGAGGAGCCGCCTCTGCCGGAGGAGCCCGGAGCGCGGGTGTTCGACGTACCGGAGGCGCAGCCCGCCGCCCCCTCCCCTGCTGCGGCATCCGCTGTGGGGGGCAGTTGGTGGCGGGCGCTGGCAGAGGGCTGCAAGGGCCGCCTGCCGCCTATGTACCGGGTGTTTCTGGATATGTGCACAGGTGTTCTGGAGGGCGGCCTGCTGACGGTTTATGCCCCGGATGACATTACCTTGGGACGTCTGGACAATGACCGGGTGCGAAATGCCCTGATGGAGGAAGCCGCCAGCGGCGGCGTGACGGTGCGCCTGGTCTTTCAGGTGGGAGAGCCCCCCAAGGCCACGCCCCGGGAAAATCTGCAGAACCTGCTGAAATTCGGCAGTCAGTTCGATAATATCGAGATCAAGTAATACAAAGGAGAGACCAGTTATGGGATACAGCGCACGCCGTGGATTTACCAACGGCAGCATGAAGATGACCGGCGCTCAGCGCCAGGCGGAGATGCAGGCCCGCATCCAGCAGATGCAGGAGCAGGTGAATGCGGCCCAGGAGGCCGTAGAGGCCCAGGAGTTCACCGCCAGCGTGGGAGGCGGCGTGGTAGAGGCCAAGGTCAACGGCAAAAAGGAAGTGCTGGCCGTTACCATCAAACCGGAGGCCGTGGACCCGGAGGATGTGGAGATGCTCCAGGACCTGGTGGTATCCGCTGTAAATGAGGCCCTGCGCCAGGCCGGGGAGGCCATGGACAAGAGCATCGAGCAGGCCACCGGTGGGTTGGACCTGGGAGCATTCGGACTGTGAGGGAATTCGGAGGGGAGCAGGCTCCCCTCCGAGCCACCACGGCGGTCACTGGAGACGCCGCCTAAGGCGGCTGAGTCCATGTATTTTCGGCAGGCGCATATCCTGCCGAAAATGGTTTCAGATTCTTGAGCTGCCGGAGGCAGATCAATTGGGGAAAACCGAAGGTTTTCCCCTGCCCCTTTTCCCGTCCCGAGACTGTGGGGCAGGACAGAACAGATGGAGCGGAGCCGATGGCTCCGCTCTTTTGGAAACAGGAGAACATACCATGAGAAGACGGATGTTGGCAGCGGCGCTGGCCTGTACGCTTCTGGCAGGGTGCGGGCCGGTGCGGACGGAGCCTGTGGAACAGGAGACCCCCCGGGCCGGTGCGCCGGTGATCGCCTACGTACCTCTGGATGACCGGCCAGACAACGCCGAGCGGGTGGTATACCTGGCGGAATCCTTGGGCTACGAGTTGGCCATGCCGGAGCGGGACCTGTACCGCACCCGGCTGGACGGCCAGCCCCCGAATGAGAACGGGACCCAGTACGGGGACCGGGGAGCACTGTACGAGTGGGTGGCTAAGCAGGAGGCCGCCGGGTGTGACCGGTACATCCTGTCCCTGGATCAGCTGCTCTCCGGCGGGCTGGTCAGCTCCCGGGCTATGACTGGGGAGAACCCGGTGACGCTTTCCTCCGGAGAGACACTGGTGGAAGCGGAGCTGCTGACGGCGGTGATCGACCTGCTGGCAGCGGATGAGAACAACCGGATCTGGTTGCTGGACACAGTCATGCGGCTGGCGGCCACCACCGGCTACGGCGGGTTCGGCCTCAACGAGTACAATGCCCTGCGGACTTACGGCATGGCACCCCGTCCCCACCTGGAGGGCACGGATCTGACCATCGGGAACATTGTGGCGGACTACCCCCTGGGGGCGGACGGAACCCCCGTCCCGGTGGAGGCGGAGGAGCCGCTGCCGGAGGGAGCCGTGGAGAACTATCTGGCCTCCCGGGAGCGGAAGCTGCGGCTTAGCGACGCCATGTTCCAAGCTCTGGAGGAGACGGCGGACGGGCAGTTCCGGGTATTGATCGGCATCGACGACTCCTCGGAGGAGGACAGCATCCAGAAAAACGAGATCGCCTATCTCCGGGCGCAGCTGCGCCAAGGGGACGCCCTGCTCTCCGGTGTGGACGACCTGGCCTTTAAGGCGGTGACGAAGCTCTGCCTGGAGGAGTACGGCTGGGAAGGTGCTGCGGTGTCCGTCCAGTATTTCGGCGGTACTGAGGACCAACCCGCCTGCGCCTATGACTACCAGCCTCTGGAGGCCATCGTGGCAGAGCACTTCGACTTTTTCGACCTGACGATGGCGGAACCCGGCGGCGAGGAACTGGCAATGCTGGTGCTGACCCAGCCGGCAGACCCGGCAGCCCAGGAGACGTATATCAACGCACTGGTCCAGTGTCTGAACGACAACCGGGCTGCCGGGCTGCCTACCATCCTCATCGACGCGGGAAACGGCACCTACGGGACCGCCTTCCATAAGGCGCTGACAGATCAGGCAGAGCTTGGCTGGCTTTTGAGCTATGCGGGCTTTCTGGATATGGCCATCGTCACCGGCACGGCCCTGAGCCATGGTGTGGCCCGGTATGCCTTCCTCCAGCACGGTGAGCAAACAGATGCCACAGAACAGGCATTTGTCCGGACCTTGGCGGACAGCATTCTGAAGGACTTCTGCTACAAGAACATCGTGCGCAACGACATTCTGAGCTTTGTCCGGAACGACCTGTCGGGCAATGCCGACAACTTCTGGATGCCGGACATCGACCGGGTGGCCATCCTGGAGCGGCTGGAGGCCGGCATGGCAGCGGCCGTGGCCCCGGTGATCGAAAACCTGGAGCGGAGCAACTTCATCTCTTCCCTTTCCGCCACCCGGGAGTATGCCGAGCGGGGCTGGGGCGGCGTGGAGCTGACGGGATACGGCTTCCCCTGGGACCGGGCCTTCGAGATCAGCATGGAGATCCGGCTGGGGGCATTCACAGAGCCTCACAAGGCGCTATTGGGAATTTATTATAAGTAAGGTGCATGGATTTCCGGCGGAGCGCGGCAGGAAGCACGCGCAAAGCCGTGGAGCTTCCGGTCGAAACGGACATTGAAAACCTCATGGGCCCCGGTGCAGATTCCGCACCGGGGCCCTCTTTCGCTTGAAGGAAGCCATACGGTTTTCCGTCTCCTCTTTGCGTTTTGAACTTCTCTGCTCCAGCTGCTCACAGGAATATCCTCCTTCCGAGAGGCCCTCTGGCAGTATGCAGGCCGCACATGGTCGGGGTTCTCGTTCACCAGCCCCGGCCTGCCGCCAGTGCGCACAGATGCCTTAGGCAGCACAGGTTCTGCGCTCGTCAATAACAACGATCCGGGCCGCCTCCAGCCGGAGATGCACAAGCTAAAATGACAGTTGCTACCACATTACCACCGTTATACAACATTTCCAGAAAAAGAGAAGCCCCAAGGCCGTTGGACCTCAGGGCTTCTTTTGGAGCTAATGATGTGACTCGAACACACGACCTGCTGATTACGAATCAGCTGCTCTACCGACTGAGCTACATTAGCTTATCAATTCATGACATGGTGTTTTTGGAAAGGCACATCCAGAACAGGATATATTTTATCATATTTTTTGACGGACGTCAACAGATTCTTTTGATTTCCTGCCACACTCTCTGCATGGCAATTCCTGTATATTACATTTTGTATTTTGAAGGAATTCCTTCAAAATATTTTCAGGCGATTAGCTTATTTCCTACGCTTTTCCCCCGAATTCCGCCCATTACAACAGGAAATTCTGTTGTGATTTTCCCAAGAAACTTCGACAAATTCTGTCATTATTTTCTGTTGACTCCCTTCTTTTTGCAGTCTTCCGTTCTTTTCAGCATTTACATAATTTATTTGATAATTTCTTTTTACAAAGAGTTATTCACATTTTCCACATGATTTTCCACACGCGAATTTTCTATTTATTTTCAATATTTTTTTGTAAATTGTATAAATTTACCATCTTCTCTTTTTGCGCTTTTCCACCGCCCAAAAAAGCGTCTAAACTTTACATAATGTTTTGCCTTCAAAAACTTCTCTGTCTCTCCTGCCTGTTTTTCCAAAAGTGAACGGCAAATGAAGACCACCCGAGCTGCGCCTTCACAAAAAGCAAGGTATCTGGCTTTACAGATGCAGCCTGCATAAGCCCGTTATGCATTTTCCAATAAATCAGGCGGCCGCTGACGCGGCCGCCTGATTCAGTCTGCAATGTCCCGTGTAGCATAGGCGTTCAGCTCCATGCCAGCCGTATGCCCTGCCAGATATTCATAATACCCCTGGGCGCCGATCATGGCACCGTTGTCGCCGCAGAGTTTCAGCGGCGGCAGGTATAACCGGATGTCTGCCGCCTCGCAGGCCCGACGAAGATCCTCCCGGATGACGGAGTTGGCCGCTACGCCGCCGGCGGCGCAAAGCACAGTGCGGCCAGTCTGCTTTGCCGCCTCCATGGCCCGGGGCACCAGTGTATCGCTGACAGCCTGGGCGAAGTCCCGAGCCAGCGCTGCCCGGTCCAGAGACTCCCCCACCTGCTGAGCATGGTGGGCCAGGTTCACCACCGCCGTCTTGAGGCCGGAGAAGCTCATGTCCAGCTCTGCCCCGTCCACATGGGCGTGAGGCAGGGTGTACACCCCGCCCGGGGACTGCCGGGCCAGGGCGTCCATGGGGGCGCCGCCGGGATAGGGCAGGCCCAGCACCCGGGCCGCCTTGTCGAAGCACTCCCCTGCTGCGTCATCCCGGGTGGCGCCCAGAATCTCCATATCCGTGTAGTCCCGGACGTCCACGATCATTGTGTTGCCTCCGGAGATGGCCAGGGCCAGGAAGGGCGGCTCCAGTTCCGGAAAGGCCAGGTAATTGGCGGCGATGTGGCCCCGGATGTGGTGCACCGGGATCAGGGGCACCCCCAGGGCAAAGGCCACCGACTTGGCGAAGCTGAGGCCCACCAGCACCGCGCCGATGAGCCCCGGGGCATAGGTCACTGCCACCGCGTCGATGTCGGACTTCTCACAGCCCGCCTGCCGCAGAGCCTGGTCCGTCAGGGCGGCAATGGCCTCCACATGCTTGCGGGAGGCGATCTCCGGCACCACGCCGCCGTACAGGGCGTGGAGGTCCGCCTGGGAGGCGATGGCATCGGACAGGACCGTGCGCCCGTCCTCCACCACGGCCACCGCTGTCTCGTCGCAGGAGGACTCAAAGGCCAAAATTTTCATGATCTGTCCCTCTCTTTTCCGTCACTGCTGCCAGGATACTCTCTCGCCCGGCGTCCCATTTGGATCAAAGGGGATGCGGACATATCTGCAGAATTTATCCGGCGCAAAGGTACTGGCATAGACAAAGCGGTGCTCCTCCATCAGGGCGGACTCGTCCACTTTCCCCTCCGCCCAGTACAGGGTCTTGTAGGGCACGCCGAACATCTCCGTGTCATACCCGGCGGTCCGGGCGCCGTTGCGGGCATAGAAGCCCAGCCGCCGCTCTGCCATGGCCGGGTCCGGGGCGTAGCAAGGGATCTCACTCTCTCCGAAGATCACATTGCCCCGCTCCGCCTCCCGGAGCTTCTCCAGGATCACGGAGCCCAGGCCGCCGTTCCGGCGGTCTGCGGCCACGCACAGATAGTCCAGCAGGGCCCAGCCGGGGTGGCCCAGCCATAAAAATGCCTCGCCGGCGATGTCGTCCCCGTCAAAGAGGCACCAGGGGCGGTACCGCCCCTCGGCCCACATCTCCTCCATATTCTTCAGGGGCTTCAGCTCCGCTGCGGGAAATGCTGTCCGCAGGTCCCGGTCATAGACCGTCCGCAGCTGCTCCAGTGTCGGGATCCTCAGTTCCATCGGTAAACTCCTTTGTCATGATGATGGCATCCTCCTTCGGATGCTCGTAATAGTTTTTCCGCCTGCCCACGCTGCGGAAGCCCCGGCTGCCGTACAGGGCGATGGCCCCGTAGTTGGAGGCCCGGACCTCCAGCGTCAGAAACGCCAGCTTGTGGGCCTGGGCAAAGTCCAGGAACACTTGCAGCAGCTTCTGGGCGATGCCGTTGCGGCGGCACTCCGGCCGCACGGCCACATTGGTGATGTACCCCTCGTCCAGCACCACCAGCAGGCCGGCGTAGCCCGCCACGTGGTCCTCGTCATCCAGGGCCACCAGGAAGGCGGCGCAGTCGTTCTGCAGCTCCTCCACCAGCATGTTCCGGGACCAGGGGGTGGTGAAGCAGATCCGTTCCAGCTCCGCCACCTCGTCCAGATGGTCCCCGGTCATGGGGACGATGCGCACGTGCATCTGTTCTCTCATGGTTCTCTCTCCTCTCGTTTTCCGGCATCCCCGCCGATGGTACGGGCATACAGCCCCACGCCCAGAAGGACCGCCGCGCCTCCGGCAACCGTCAGCCAGCCCGGCCGCTCGCCAAAGAGCAGGAGTCCCCAGACAGAGGCGAACACCGGCTCCATCAGCTTGACCGTGGCGATGAAAGCCGGCGGCAGATATTTCAGCCCCCAGCTGAACACATTGTGTCCCAGCAGGGTGCAGCATACCGCCATGCCCAGGGCCGTCAGCCCGTTCACCGGACCGTAGCCGGCCAGCGGCGTTCCGCTCAGCAGGGCCGCAGCCAGCAGCGTGGCCGCGGCGGACGTATACACCAGAAAGGTGTACACTGACGTGGAGAGCCGCTGCCGGCAGACCGTTCCGATCATGGTATAGACCGCCATGGCGGCGGCGCCGGCCAGGGCAATCAAATCTCCCAGCAGCGCATTCGTCCCGGCGGCGCTGTCTGCCAGCGCCACCACCGCGCTGCCTGCAAAGGCAAGCAGGACCGCGGGCCAGGTCCGGCGGGGCAGCCGCTGCCCCAGAAACAACGCCGAGGCCGCTGCCACAAAGAATACCTCCGTATCCACCAGCACCACCGCCGAGGCGATGGAGGTGGCCCGCAGGGCCCCAAAATACGCCGCGAAGTGGATGCCCAGAAACAAGCCGCTGGCAAGGCACAGCAGCACGTCCCGCCGGGTCAGGGATTTCAGCTCCCGCCTTCGTCCCGCCAGTACCGGGACCGCCATCAGCGCCGCCGAAAAGGCCATCCGGTACAGCGCCAGGATCAGGGACGGCGCCGTGGACCACCGGACAAACACCGCCGACAGGGACACCCCAGCCACGCCCAGCAGGACGATCAGCCGCTTCATGCGCCGCCCTCCCTTCGGATGCACTCCGCCGTCTCCCGGGGCGTCAAAGCCGTCACATCCAGGTGCCGGATGTCCAGGGCATCATACAGCGGCAGGTAGGCCAGGCTCCGGTCCAACACATCCGGTATTCGCTTTCCGGCGAGGATATCTCCCTCCAGCCGGGACCGCAGGGTCTCCGGTGTGCAGACCAGGGAGACGGCCCGCAGGACATACGGCTCCGTCAGGCGGCGGAGCAGGTCTTCCCAGATTTCCCGCCGGTGCAGGACCCAGCAGAAAATCACATGGTCATAGGCGGAGCAGCGGAGGAAGCTGTTCAGGAGAAAAGAGATGTTCTCCAACACCATCTCCCGGGTCTCCTCCGTCACCTGAAAGGGGTGGGCATCCCAGCACCAGTCCCCGTCCAGGAACACGCTCCGGTCCAGCAGCTGCTGCAGCTGGCGGCAGGCGGCGGTCTTTCCCACGCCCATAGGACCGCCGATCATATACAGGCGCTTCATGCGCCCATCTCCGGCGCACTGTCCGCCCAGGCCTGGAGGCGGTTGAAGAACCGCCCCACGTGAAAGCCGTCCGTGACGCCGTGGTGGACCTGCATGGCCAGGGGCAGCAGGGTGCGGCCGTTCTCCTTCCGGTAGCGGCCCAGGGTAAAGATGGGCAGCAGGTAGTCGTTGGCCTCCGGCAGCTCCAGGTGCAGACTTCGGAAGGAGGCCCAGGGCACGGCGGAGATGTTGAAGAGTCCCTGTCCCGCCTCCGGCGGGCGGGCTTCAAAGGTGTGGATGTCCCCATAGCGGGTCCGGTCCGCCTCCCAGTCCTGGCAGAAGGCCCGCAGATCCGGCTGGTAGGCGGTCCAGAGGACGGAGAAGGTCTCATCGTCCTTGTGGAAAATCGTATAAGTGGGGTCCACCCGGTCGTAGACGCCGATGGCCCCCGTCTCGTCCATAGCCATGCGGAGGGCCGGGTCCGCGTTGACCATCCGGGAGATGCCGTGGATCACCGACGGATAGAACCGGAGTCCCGACCCCCGCAGGCGGGGCAGCAGGGCGGAGATGTCCACGTCCACCGTCATGCTGTACCAACAGGGCACGTCCCGGTGGTAATGCTCAAAATACGGACGGCGGGGCCACGCGGCGTAGTCGATCTTCTGAAATCCCATCAGCCCTTGGCCTCCAGCCAGTTTCTGCCCCAGTGGGCGTCCGCCGTTAGGGGGACGGAGAGGGACACCACGTTCTCCATCTCCTCCTTCAGCAGCGCCGCGGCGGTCTCCGCCTGGGCCTCCGGGCACTCCACGATCAGCTCGTCGTGGACTTGCAGCACCAGACGGGCCTCCGGCAGTTGCTGCCGCAGGCGTTTCCGCACCGCCACCATAGCCAGCTTCATGATGTCCGCCGCGGTGCCCTGGATGGGCATGTTCAGGGCCACTCGCTCCCCGAAGGAGCGGAGGTTGAAGTTGGAGGACTTCAGCTCCGGCAGGTCCCGCCGCCGGTGGAACAGCGTCTCCACATAGCCCTGCTCCCTGGCCCGCTCCACAATGGCGTCCATATACGTCCGGACGCCTGGGAAGGTGGCGAAGTAGGCCTCCATATACGCCTTGGCCTCCGCCACGCTCACGCCGATGTCCTGGCTCAGGGAGAAGGCGGAGATGCCGTAGACGATGCCGAAGTTCACTGCCTTGGCCTGGCGGCGCATCTCATGAGTTACCTGGTCCGGCGCCACGTGGAACACCTTGGCCGCCGTCTCCGCGTGGAAGTCCCCGCCGGAGCGGAAGGCGGCGATCATGGCCTCGTCCCCAGCCATGTGGGCCAGCAGCCGCAGCTCGATCTGGGAGTAGTCGGCGTCCACTAGGACGCAGCCCTCCGCCGGGATGAACATCCGCCGGATCTCGCTGCCCAGGTCCGTGCGGGTGGGGATGTTCTGGAGATTGGGCTCTGTGGAGGAGAGGCGGCCCGTGGCCGTCACCGTCATCTGGAAGCTGGTCCGCACCCGGCCGTCCGGGTCCATGGCCTTCAAAAGGCCGTCGGCATAGGTGGATTTCAGCTTGGCGTACTGACGATACTCCAGCACCGCCCCCACGATGGGGGCCTCGTACCGGAGCTTTTCCAGCACATCGGCGTTGGTGGACCAGCCGGTCTTGGTCTTTTTGCCATGGGGCAGGCCCAGCTTGCCGAAGAGGATCTCCCCCAGCTGCTTGGGGGAGTTGATGTTGAATTCCTCCCCCGCCATGGCGTAGATCTGCTGTTCCAGCTCGGCGCTCCGCCGGGCCAGCAGATCCCCGAAAGCACCGAGGGCCTTGGCGTCTACCCTGCATCCGGCGGTCTCCATCTCCGCCAGCACGGCGCAGAGGGGCATCTCGATCTCATGCAGCAGGTCCATCTGGCCCCGCTCCGCCAGTCTTTCCGCCAGGGCGCCGTACAGGGCGTCCACGGCGGCGGCGTAGCTGTCGAAGCTGGCCTCCGCCGCGGCGGCGTCCCCCAGCAGGGAGAAGGCGTCCGGTTCCAGGTAGAGGGCCTTTGGCAGCTCCTCGTTGAAATAGGCGACGAACAGGCGGGCAAGGTCATAGCTTCCCGCCGTGGCGTCCAGCAGGTAGGCAGCCAGGGCGGTGTCGAAGACGAAGCCCTCCGCCCGCAGGCCGTTTTCCAGCAGCGTCCGCGTCAGGTCCTTGACATTGTGGGAGACCTTGCGGACGTCCGCCGCGAACAGGGCGTTCAAAAGGGCGTTCCAGTCCCCCTGATACTTGTCGAAGAACAGCTCCGCCGTGACGCCGGTGTCCGCCCCGGTCCGGCAGACCACAGAGAGGCCCGTCAGGTCCGGCAGGGCCAGCACCGATACATGGTCCGCCGCTCGCCAGAGGGCCAGCAGCCGCTCCGTCTGAGCAGGCTCTGTGACCTGCTCCACGGTCATGGTGAAGTTCGCCCTTTCCGCCGCTGGCTGCTCCGCCGGGGACAGGCCGAACTTCTCGATCAGCTTGGTGAACTCCAACTTCAAAAACAGCGGGTAGGCGTCCGGGCCGGGCTTCCGGCACAGGTTCTCCTCGGGATGGAAGTCCAGAGGCGCGTCGGTAACGATGGTGGCCAGCCAGTAAGACTCCCGGGCGCTCTCCTCCCCCTCCGCCAGCTTGCGGATGGCGGCAGGCTTGGCCTCGATGTCCGGCATTTTGGCGTACAGGTTGTCGATGCTCTCGTACTGCTGGATCAGGGCCATGGCGGTCTTCTCCCCGATGCCGGGGACGCCGGGGATGTTGTCGGAGCTGTCCCCCATCAGGGCCTTCAGGTCGATCATGTGGATGGGGGCGAAGCCGTACTGCTCTTGGAAGGCGGTCTCCGTCATATCCTTGGTGGTGGTCTGCCCCATGCGGGTGGACACCAGCTTCACCATGGTGTGGTCGGTAATGAGCTGCAGGCTGTCCTTGTCGCCGGTGACCACCACGCAGTCCCAGCCGTCCGCCTCGCACTTGCGGGAGATGGTGCCGATCAGGTCGTCGGCCTCCCAGCCCTCCTGCTCATAACGGGGAATGTTCAGGGCGTCCAGCACCTCTTTCAGCACCGGCACCTGGACCCGGAGCTCCTCCGGCATGGGCTTGCGGGTGGCCTTGTAGGCCTCCGACGCCTGATGGCGGAAGGTTGGAGCGTGGACGTCGAAGGTGACGCACAACGCGTCCGGTGCCTCCTCCCCCTCCAGTCGAAGGAGCGTGGTGAGAAATCCGAAGATGGCGTGGGTGTAAAGCCCGTCCCGTGTGGTGAGAGGACGGATGCCGTAATAGGCCCGATTCAGGATGCTGTTGCCGTCGATGACCATGAGCTTCATGGGGAGTTCCTCCTGCCCGCAGGCTGATTTTTCCATAGAGATATAGTATATCCCAAATCCGGCGTTTACGCAAGGCGGGTTTGCCTTGCAATGGGCCGCCGTCTGTGATAGATTGATGGAGAGGCGGTCCTGTTTTCGGATCATGGAAAGGAGGGCTACATCATGATGAAGTGCCGTCTGTTTTCCGCCCTGCTCCTGCTCTTTACTCTCATGGCGGCGGGCTGTTCCGGCCAGCCGGCAGCGGTAACCGCCGACGACCTCGCCGACCAGGTCTACATCTACGAAAAAGAGGGGTTTGGGAGCGATTTCTATATCGCCCTCAACAGTGACGGAAGTATGCGATGTTCCGAAGGAGCCCTGAGCAGCTATTTTGGGCTCGGCACCTGGAAACTGGACGGAGACACCGTGATCCTCACCACAGATGATGAAAAATTCGTCAACCGCTTTGCCGTCGAGGACCGTACGCTGGTGTACCAATCAGCGGATTCCACAGGCTTTATGTACCTGACAGTGTCCGACGGCGAAAAATTTCTGCCCTCCGGGGCTCCCGTCGGCAGCCTCGACATCGACGAGGGGTAACACGACGCCCCCACACTATTCCCGCCGGGCGGCAGATTGCCGCCCCTACATTTTTACGAGCTCTTCGTTTTTGCAAGTCCAAGGCCCAGATAAAAGAATAAGAGATACTTCCCGGAGAGGGGCATCTCTTATCCCCCTTTTTATTTCTTATCTTCATTCTGCCGCCCCGCGGCGCAAGGAGGCACCATGAACCGTCATCCCGCCCACATCCTGTTGTTGAAGGCCGCCCGTGCTTTGGAGCTGCTCATCGCCGCCGTGATCCTGCTGGTGATCGTCTGCGGGGCGGTATTTTTGTTCCGGGAGACTGGCCGGACCCTGCTCCTCTCCCCAGAGGCCTTCGCCCTGGGGGATTTCCTCTCCGCCACACTGCTGCTGGTGATGGGAATTGAGTTCGTGAAGATGCTGGCCCTGCACACCGCCGACGCGGTGGTGGACGTGCTGCTGTTCACCATCGTCCGGCAGATGATCGTCAGCCACACCGACGCGGCGGAGACGCTACTGGGCGTGGCAGCGGTGGCGGGCATCTTCGCTGTGAAGAAATATCTTCAGGCCAGGGAGAACGCCGCGTGAAGCCGCACGGACCGGACGGCAAGCCGTCCGGTCCGTTTTTTCCGCTATGCCCTGCGGCCCAGCCGCTCCCGCCTGCGGCGGAGGGCGTCTGCCAGCCGCGCGCCTGCCCAGCCTGCGGCGGCGCCCACCAGAATGCCCCCCAGCACGTCGGTGGGCCAGTGGACGTACAGGTACAGCCGGGAGAAGGCGATCCCAGCCGCCAGTACCAGGGCAGGCTTCCACAGGGGGCTGCCGGAGGCCCGGAGGGCGAACACCGCCGCAAAGGACGCCGCCGTGTGCCCCGAGGGAAAGGATGCGTCCGCCGGGGGTGCTGTCAGCAGCTCCACCGCGGTATTCACCAAGAAGGGCCGGACCCGGCCGACCAGGGGTTTCAGAACGATATTGCAGCAGATCAGATCCAGAATCAGCGCAAAGGACAGGGACATCCCTGTCCAGCGGTGCTTCCGCAGAAGCAGCAGCACCGCCGCCAGCAGGATCCAAATCTCTCCATGGTCGCAGATCCGGCTGATCCACGGCATCACCGCGTCCAGAAAATCGCAGCGCAGATGGGCCTGGAGCCAGTCCAGCACCGCCAGTTCCGCCGCCTGCATCATACTTCCACACTCCTCTCCCGGCGCTTGCACCGTGTGTGCAGGGAGCATCATACCACATTTTCCCCACAGTGCGCAACGGTTTTGGCATTTTCTTCTATGATCTGCACAAATCTGCGGGATTTTTGGCATTTTTCTGGGAAGGGGCGTTGACTTCTCCCCGAGAACGTGATAGGATACCTTCAAAATTGGATCGCTCAGATAGAGGCGCGGCGTTCATCAGTACCGCTCCGGCAAGGCCAGGCAGCCGCCGGACGGGGAAGGGTCCGCCGCCGAAGTGCCGGGACGATGCCTGTCCTTCTGGTGCTGGGCCGTCAGGGAATACCTGCCGGACTGTCACAAACCTTTGTGAAGCGCTATCAATGGCTGTTCGGGATCGTCCCTGCCGGGGGCTTCTTTCCGTATTTTCCATGGACCGCTTGACAAAGCGGTCCATTTTTTCTCCTCTCCGCCGGCGGCAGGCGCGGAGGAGGTCTGTGACCGCCGCGGAATCTTTTTTGAGATGAGAAAGGTGAAGAAACATGAAGAGATTGTTGACCTTGCTGATGGCTCTGGCCATGACAGCGTCCCTGGCCGCCTGCGGCGGCACCGGCAGCTCCGGCGACACTGCCGACTCCGGCAATTCCGGCACCACCGCTGAAGGCGGGGAGACCGCCGGCTCCTCCGGCGTGGAGGACGGCGTGCTGACCATCGCCATGGAGTGCGCCTACGCCCCTTACAACTGGAGCCAGAGCGACGACTCCAACGGCGCTGTGCCCATCTCCAACGTGCCCGGCACCTATGCCAACGGCTACGACGTGATGATCGCCAGGCAGATCTGCGAGGCCAACGGCTGGGAGCTGGAAGTGGTTCAGTCCGACTGGGACTCTCTGGTTCCCGGCGTGCAGACCGGTACCTTTGACGCCGTCATTGCCGGCCAGTCCATGACTACCGAGCGCAGCGAGCAGGTGGATTTCGCCGGCCCCTACTACTACGCCTCCATCGTCTGTGTGACCAAGACGGACAGCCCCTATGCCAACGCCGCCGGCATCAGCGACCTTTCCGGCGGCACCTGCACCGCGCAGATCGCCACCATCTGGTATGACTCCTGCCTGCCTCAGATCGAGGGCGCCCAGGTCCAGACTGCCGCGGAGACCGCCCCTGCCATGCTGATGGCCCTGGAGACCGACGCCGTGGACTTCATCTGCACCGATATGCCCACCGCCATGGGTGCCGTGGCCGCCTATCCCGACATGAAGATTCTGGACTTCACAGACTCCGACGACAACTTTGAGGTGGACGAGGGCGAGATCAACATCGGCATCTCCGTGATGAAGGGCAACACCGAGCTGAAGGAGGCCATTGACAGCGTGCTCTCCACTATGACGGCGGACGATTTCAACACCCTGATGAACGAGGCCATCGCCATTCAGCCCCTGAGCGAGTAAACACTTTCCAGAATGACCCGCGGCGGGAGGACAGTCTGTCCTCCCGCCTGCTTCCCGCATATCAACTCTTTACCGAAGGGAGTCTGCCTCCATGGAGAAACTGTTCCAGCTGGCATCCGACATTGCCAAGCTCTGGTCGAACTACGGCGTGTCCCACTATCTGCCCGGCATCCGCAATACCTTGATTCTGGCACTGGTGGCCACCGCCATCGGCTGCCTGATCGGATTCGTCTGCGGCATTCTGAACACCATTCCCCACAGCAAGAACGACCCGCCCGTCAAGCGGTTCTTTCTGGCGCTGATCCGGGCAGTGGTCCGGATCTACGTGGAGATCTTCCGGGGTACCCCCATGGTGCTGCAGGCGGTGTTCCTCTATTACGGCCTGCCCTATTTTACGGACAACGCCGTGCGGTTTGACAGCATCTGGATGGCCGCCATTCTGGTGGTGTCCATCAACACCGGCGCCTACATGGCCGAGTCCGTCCGGGGCGGCATTATCTCCATCGACCCCGGCCAGACCGAGGGCGCCAAGGCCATCGGCATGACCCATGTGCAGACCATGCTGCATGTGATCCTGCCTCAGGCCATCCGGAATATCCTGCCCCAGATCGGCAACAACTTCATCATCAATGTGAAGGATACGTCCGTCATGTTCATCATCGGCTTCCCCGATTTCTTCTCCGCCCACCGGGCGGCGGTGGGCGCCAGCTACCTATACTTCCCCTCCGCCGTGGTGGAGATGGCCGGGTACCTCACCATGACGCTGATCGCCTCCTTCCTGCTGCGCTGGTTGGAAAAGCGGATGGACGGCAGCAGCGATTACAAGCTGGCACAGACGGACCATCTGACCATGGCCGCTGGCACATACAGCCACCCGGACCGGGGCACTCCCTTCGATGAGCGGAGCAAAGAGTACCGGGATCGGGTCCGTCAGGAATTGCAGCACGGCCGTACGAGAGGAGATCGCTGACAACATGGACGATATGATTTTAGAGATCCGGCATCTGAGCAAGTCCTTCGGCAGCCACGAAGTGCTGCGGGACATCGATTTCACCGTGAAAAAAGGCGATGTCACCAGCATCATTGGTGCCTCCGGCTCCGGCAAGAGTACCCTGCTGCGGTGCATCAACCTGCTGGAGACCCCCACCAGCGGCGAGATCCTCTACCGCGGCCAGAACGTCACCGGTCCCAAGGTCAATGCCCCCCAGTACCGCTCCCATGTGGGCATGGTGTTCCAGTCCTTCAACCTGTTCAACAACATGACCGTGCTGGAAAATTGCATGGTCGGGCAGATCAAGGTACTGAAAAAGGACAAGGAGACCGCCCGGAAGCGGGCCATGGAGTATCTGGAAAAGGTGGGCATGGCGCCTTACATCCAAGCCAAGCCCCGGCAGATCTCCGGCGGCCAGAAGCAGCGGGTGGCCATTGCCCGGGCCCTGGCCATGGAGCCGGAGGTGCTGCTGTTCGACGAACCCACCTCCGCCCTGGACCCGGAGATGGTGGGAGAAGTTCTCTCCGTCATGCAGGACCTGGCCCAGGAGGGCATGACCATGCTGGTGGTGACTCATGAGATGGCCTTTGCCCGGGACGTCAGCAGCCATGTGGTGTACATGAACCAGGGCGTCATCTGCGAGGAGGGCACGCCGGAGCAGGTTTTCGGCAATCCCCAGAAACAGGAGACGCAGGACTTCCTCTCCCGGTTCCGCAAGAATTGAATCCCGTCTTTCCCGTTCCCGGAGGCTCTGCCTCCGGGAACTTTTTTGTCTTTGTTGCGTCCACCACTTGTTCTTGTGGAAAAATCAGTTTAGAATAGCAACATCTTGTGCTTATGGAGGGATCCGGCCATGCACATTCACGGACTTCAGAAACTGGCCATGGTGGACTACCCGGGAAAGCTGGCGGCCACGGTGTTCACCGGCGGCTGCAATCTGCGGTGCCCCTTCTGCCACAACGCATTGCTGGTGACCCGGCTGGCGGAGACGCCGGAGATCCCGGAGCAGGAGGTGCTGGACTTCCTGGCCTCCCGCCGGGGGCTTTTGGACGGGGTGGTCCTCACCGGCGGGGAGCCGCTGCTCCAGCCGGACGCAGCGGATTTTCTGCGGAAGGTGCGGGAACTGGGCTTTGCCGTGAAGCTGGATACCAACGGCTGTGATCCTGCCCGGCTGGCGGAGATCCTGAACCAGGGCCTTGTGGACTATGTGGCCATGGACGTGAAAAACGCTCCGGCGCGGTATGCCGAAACCGTCGGCATACCGGGCTTCAACCCCGCCCCGGTGGAGGAGAGCATCCGTCTGCTGCGGAAAAGCACCGTGGACTATGAGTTCCGCACCACCCTGGTGCGGGAGCTCCACAGGCCGGAGGACCTGGACGCCATCGCCGCCTGGCTGGCAGGGGCACCCCGGTACTATCTTCAGAACTTTGTGGACTCCGGCAATCTGATCGGCCGGGGATATCACGGCTTTACAGCAGAGCAGCTGCAGGGCTTTGCGGAGCGGGTCCGGCCGTTCTTTGGAGCTGTGGAGCTGCGCGGCATTGACTAGATATGGAAAAATTCAGCGTTTTCACAGAAAATGAATACAAGATATAGTGGCATTTCTAATTGACAAGCCCCCAGGAAGTGGTAGAATGGGAAATACGGGGCGCGTCAGCGCCCATTGACTTGTCAGGAGCAGGGAATTGAATTTATCATAGAGAAAGCAGGGGTTTCATGTATCAGGTCGTCAAGCGGGATGGAAAGATCGCCTCTTTCGACATCTCCAAGATCAGCACCGCCATCACCAAGGCCTTTGAGGCCACCCACATGGAGTACAATCCGGACATCATTGATCTCCTGGCCCTGAGGGTCACGGCGGATTACCAGGATAAGATCCATGACGGCAAGATCACCGTGGAAGACATTCAGGACAGCGTGGAGGACATTCTCAGCAAGGCAGGCTATGCCGACGTGGCCAAGGCCTACATTCTCTACCGCAAGCAGCGGGAGAAGATCCGCAACCTGAACTCCACCATGCTGGACTACAAGGAGCTGGTGGACAACTACCTGCATATCAACGACTGGCGGGTGAAGGAGAACTCCACCGTCACCTACTCCGTGGGCGGCCTGATCCTCTCCAACTCCGGCGCCATCACCGCCAACTACTGGCTCTCTGAAATCTATGACCAGGAGATTGCCGACGCCCACAAGAGCGGCGCCATCCACCTCCACGACCTCTCCATGCTCACCGGCTACTGCGCCGGCTGGAGTTTGAAGCAGCTGATCCAGCAGGGCCTGGGTATCCCGGGCAAGATCAACTCCACCCCGGCCAGCCACCTCTCCACTCTCTGCAACCAGATGGTGAACTTCCTGGGCATCATGCAGAACGAGTGGGCCGGTGCCCAGGCGTTCAGCTCCTTTGACACCTATCTGGCCCCCTTTGTGAAAGTGGACAACCTCTCCCAGAAAGAGGTTAAACAGTGTATCCAGTCCTTTGTGTTCGGCGTGAACACTCCCTCCCGCTGGGGTACCCAGGCGCCGTTCTCCAACATCACCCTGGACTGGACCGTGCCCCGTGACCTGGAGAACCTGCCGGCCATCGTAGGCGGCAAGGAGCAGGATTTCACTTACGGCGACTGCAAGAAGGAAATGGATATGGTGAACAAGGCGTTCATCGAGATCATGACCGAGGGCGACGCCGACGGCCGGGGCTTCCAGTATCCCATCCCCACCTATTCCATCACGCGCGACTTTGACTGGTCCGACACGGAGAACAACCGCCTCCTGTTCGAGATGACCGCCAAGTACGGCACCCCCTATTTCTCCAACTACATCAACTCTGACATGGAGCCTTCTGACGTGCGCAGCATGTGCTGCCGCCTGCGGCTGGATCTGCGGGAGCTGCGGAAGAAGTCCGGCGGCTACTTCGGCTCCGGCGAGTCCACCGGGTCCGTGGGCGTGGTGACTATCAATCTGCCCCGGATCGCCTACCTCTCCCAGACGCCGGAGGAGTTCTATGAGCGGCTGGACCACATGATGGACATCGCCGCCCGGAGCCTGAAGGTGAAGCGCACCGTCATCACCAAGCTGATGGATGCGGGATTGTACCCCTACACCAAATACTACCTGGGCACCTTTGATAACCACTTCTCCACCATCGGCCTCATCGGCATGAACGAGGTGGGCCTGAACGCCAAGTGGCTGCGGAAGGACCTGACCCATCCGGAGACCCAGGCCTTTGCCAAGGACGTGCTGAACCACATGCGGGAGCGGCTGATGGACTATCAGGAGCAGTACGGCGACCTCTACAACCTGGAGGCCACCCCCGCCGAGTCCACCACCTATCGCTTTGCCAAGCACGACAAGGAGGAGTTTCCTGACATCATCACCGCCAACGAGAACGGAACTCCCTACTACACCAACTCCTCCCACCTGCCCGTAGGCTACACCGAGGACATCTTCTCCGCTCTGGACGTGCAGGACGAGCTTCAGACCCTCTACACCTCCGGCACCGTGTTCCACGCCTTCCTGGGGGAGAAGCTGCCTGACTGGAAGGCGGCGGCGGAGCTGGTGCGGAAGATCGCAGAGAACTATAAGCTGCCCTACTATACCATGTCCCCCACCTACTCCGTGTGCGCCGACCACGGCTATCTGTCCGGGGAGCAGCACACCTGCCCCATCTGCGGCAAGCCTGCGGAGGTGTACAGCCGCATCACCGGTTACTACCGGCCGGTGCAGAACTGGAATGACGGCAAGACCCAGGAGTTCAAGGACCGGAAGGTATATGACCTCACCGCCTCCCACCTGCGGAAGGCGGGCCGGGCCGGCAGCCAGGTGACCTTCTCCCAGGAGGGCGCCCCCCAGGCGTCCGGCGGGGAGTCCCTGCTGTTCACCACCCGTACCTGCCCCAACTGCCGTCAGGCGGAGGCCCTGCTCCAGAGGGCGGGAGTGCCCTATCAGAAGGTGGTGGCAGAGGAGTCTCCCGACCTGACCACCCGGTACGGGGTGCGTCAGGCCCCCACCCTGGTGGTCCAGGGGGAGAGCATCACCGGACTGGGCCCCATCAAGCGGTTCGCGGAGGAGCACCGGGCCCGGGAAGTAGTCTGACCGCGCCTTGATCCCAAGTTCCCTCCCCCTTGCGGCGGCGGGGGCACTGAGACGGATCGGGACATCAGGAAAAGAGAGCGGCTCCGGGTCTCCTGGAGCCGCTTTTTCAAAGGAGAGAGGACCCTTATGACTGATATCATCGTGGCGGGGGGCGGCCCCGCCGGCCTCACTGCCGCCCTGTACGCCGTCCGGGCCGGCCGCTCCGTGCTGGTCCTGGAGGAGGCCGCTCCCGGCGGACAGATCAACTTCTCCCCCCTGGTGGAGAACTACCCCGGCCTGCCCGGCGTCAGCGGCCTCCAGCTCTCTGAGGCCCTCACCCGCCAGGCGGAGGAGCAGGGGGTGGAGCTGGACTATGCCCAGGTGCTGGGCTTCCGCCCGGAGGAGGGGGGCTTTGCCGTGGAGACCGACGGCGGCCCCCTCCACTGCCGCGCCCTAATCCTCGCCCCTGGCACCCGGCACCGCCCTCTGGGCCTGGAGGGGGAGGAGGCCCTCACCGGACAGGGGGTGTCCTACTGCGCCGTGTGTGACGGCCCCTTCTATCAGGGCCGGGACACCGCCATCGTGGGGGGCGGGGACACCGCCCTGCAGGAGGCCCTGTTCCTTTCCGGCGTGTGCCGCCGGGTGACCCTGATCCACCGCCGGCTGGAGTTCCGGGGCAGTCCAAAGCTGGCGGAGCGGGTACGGACCCGGGACAATATCCGCCTGCTGCTGGGCTATACACCGCAGGCCCTGCTCCAGGCGGAGGGCAGGCTCACCGGTCTGAGGGTCCGCCAAGCCTCCACCGGACAGACCCTGGAGCTCCCCCTGGACGGGGTGTTCGCCGCCGTAGGGCGGGTCCCCGGCACCGCCCCCTTCCGGGCTCAGCTGGAGCTGGACGAGGAGGGTTATTTCCGCTCCGGTGAGGACTGCCGCACCCGCCTCCCCGGCGTCTTTGTGGCCGGGGACTGCCGGGCCAAGGAGGTGCGCCAGCTGGCCACCGCTGTGGGCGACGGCGCGGTGGCCGGCCTGGCCGCCGCCCGGTTCGTAGAGGACGGACAAGGCTGAATCTTCACCCTCCAAAACACAGATCTCCCTCCCCGCCGGAGACACCGGCAGGGAGGGAGATCTCTTTCTTATTCTGTGATGCCCAGCTGGGTGGCCCGCTTGGCCAGAGCCGCGCACAGGCGGTCGATCCCGTCCAGGCTCTTCTGCCGGTCAGCGAACACACCGTAGATGATGCGCAGGTGGCCGGCTCCCTGGTCTCCGTAAAATTTTCCGTCGTTGACCAGCGTCTTGGCCTCCTCCGCCAGATAGGCAGTGATCTCGCTGGAGTCTCCCAAGCGGCTGACATTGACCCAGCCATAGAAGCCCGACTCCATCAGGGGCATGGATACTCCGGGCACCGCATTGAATTTCTCATAGGCATAGCGGCGGCGGAAGTCCTGCTCCGCCACATAGTCCTGAATGAAGGATGTGTCCTCATAGGCGGGGATCATGGCCATCTGGACCATGGTATTGGCCGCACCCTGGATATTCACCGCAGTGGCGTACATGGTGTCCATGATCACATCATCCGCGAAGATATAGCCCACCCGGTAGCCGCTCAGGGCCATGCCCTTGGAGCAGGAACAGACTGTGACCGTGCGCTCCCACATGCCGGGCAGTGAGGCCATGGTGACCATCTCATGTCCCGGAAACGCGGTATCCTCAAAGGCCTGATCGCAGACACAGATCAGGTCATGCTTGATGATGAACTGGGACAGCTCTGTCAGCTCCTCCCGGGTGAACACCCGGCCGGTGGGGTTGTTGGGGGAGGAGAGCAGCACCATCTTCGTCTTGGGTGTCAGCCGCTTCTCATACTCCTCCACCCGCAGGCGGTAGTTGTCCTCCTCATAGGTGGGCACCTTCACCACCACGCCGTTGAGCAGCTGGGGGTCCAGGAAATTGCTTGGATAGCTGGGGTCGTGGACCAGCACCTCGTCTCCCGGCTCAATAAAGGGGGTCATAGCAAAATACAGGCCCACGTCAGAGCCGGGATTGATGATGATGTTCCGCTGGGGGTTTACTTTGATGTGGTTGTCCCGCTCGATTTTTTTCGCAATGACCTCTTTCAGGTCCGCATTGCCGATGGGCGGGGTATAGTGGCAGGCCACCCCCTGCTGGATGACCTCCACACTGCGCTCCAGTACCTTCTGTGGGATCACCCGGTCTGGATAGAAAGGGTCCGCCCAGCACATCAGGGTGCCGCCCTCCGCTTGGAGCTTGGACACCGCATCTCCCACGTCTGCCTTTCCCGCTTTTTCAGAAAACAGGCCGCCGTCCAGGGTACGGAACAGGGGCCGCATCTTGTCTCTTATGCTCATAAGCTCAAATCACTCCCAAATGGGCCATGATGATGTTGACGATCGTGGCCAGTGTGGTGGTAACGACAGTCACCACAAACAGGTGCTTGTAGCCCTCCTTGTGGGTCACGCCGCAGTAGGACAGGGTCAGGACAATCGCGCTGTTGTGGGGCAGGGAGTCAAAGGTGATCTGGGAGATGTTGGCGATCCGGGTCAACGCCTCCGGATTGCCGCCCATAGCTACCAGCTTGTCCGTAAAATTGTCCAGGACAAAGGCCAGGCCGCCGGTGGCGCTGCCCGTAAAGCCAGCGATCACCGCGATGCACACAAACAGCATGATGTATGGGCTGCCAAAAGAGGCCTTTTCCAGCAGGCCCAGCAGCAGGTTGTAGCCGGGCACCGCGCCCACCACAGAGGCCAGGCCGCAGATAGCGGCAGTCTGGATCACAGACTGAGAGTTCTTCGCTCCCTCTGCCATCGTATTGACGATCTTGTGGAAGCCCTCGTATCGCTTCCAGAACATCAGTGCCAGCACAACACAGCCGATAAACAGGGCCGCCCAGGCGGGCCAGTGGATCAGGTTGAGCAGAAGGACCACGATACCCATGGGGATCAGCAGGAGGAAGGGGTTGGGCAGTCCCTCAGTATTCAGATCCACGTCGTCGGTGTCGCCTTCACGGGGGATAAAGCCTTCCCCTTTGGCGATGTACTTCTGTCCTGCCCGGTGGAGATACCACAGGTTGCCGCCGCCCACGATGGCAAAGCCGACGATAGCCATCCAGAAACCGGCCATGGGAGTGGTGCCGAAGGCATTGGCGGGGAGCACGATGTTGTTGATAGGCATGCCGGGCAGGGTCTGCATTGCCACCGCACCGCCCAATACGCAGGCGGGGATCAGGCTGCGGGAGATGCCGGCAGCCTTAAAGAAGGCAGCGGCCAGGGGATACATGGTGAAAATAATGACGAACACGTCGATGCCGCCCACAGACATGGCCAGGGTAGCCAGATAGACCGCCGCCACCGCGCTGGCGGGCCCCAGCTTGCGGAACACGCCGCTGGCCACCGCCATGGGCAGGCCGGACATCTCCAGCATCTTGCCGAACATCTGGCCGCCCAGGAAGATTGGGAACAGGGCCAGCACCATGTTGGCCACGCCGCCCATATAGACATTGGCGTAATTTTCAAACACATTCACGCCGCCAGTGGCTGCCACCAGCAGAGCCGCCACAGTGGACAGCAGGATCAGGGAATAGCCTCGGACGGAGCCGAGGATGATCAGGATCAGTGCCGCTACGATGCCAATAAAGCTGATAATTTCCATGGAGTTCCCGCCTTTCTAATTTCTATGATTGGGTGGGAGAGCTGGGCCGCAGCATCACAGCGCCGCGACCGCCTCGATTTCGACCAGTGCGCCCTTGGGCAGCTTGGCTACCTCCACAGCGCTGCGGGCAGGCAGGACCTCTCCCTGGAAGAACTGGGCATAGACCTCATTCATCACCGCAAAGTCATCCATATGCTGAATGAATACGGTGGTCTTGACCACCGTATTCATGGAGGTGCCTGCGGCCTCCAGGATCTGAGACAGATTGGTCAGAGACTGTCTCGCCTGGTCGGCCACGTTGTCCGCGTCGATGCTGCCGGTCTTGGGGTCAATCGGCAGCTGGCCGGAAACGAACAGGAAATTTCCCGCTGCTACCCCCTGAGAATAGGGGCCAATAGCGGCAGGGGCCTTTTCGGTATTGATGCGTTTTGTCATGGTTTCCTCTCCTTTTTACTGTGATATGGTTTGTCTCCTCACTCAGATCAGGCGCCAATCGCAGAAGGTGCCGCCCTTCATCTCATAGCCGGGGGCCAGCACGCTGAAGCGGCGGACATTCAGGTTGGGCAGGGTGCTCCAAATCAGCCTGCAGTGCTTGGCCACCAGGCGCAGCTTCCGCAGATCAGAGATATTTTCATCCGGCTTGCCTTCCACCACAATGAAGTCGCCCATCAGTCCGGGCTTGAGGGTGCCGGTCACATCCTGCAGCCCACACAGCTCCGCACCGGTGGAAGTAGCTGCCTTGATGGCCTCCATCGGAGACAGGCCGCACTGGACCAGCAGCTCGATCTCCCGGACGGTGGCGTTGGTGCCGTCCACCGGGTCAGAGGGCAGAAGATCGGTGCCCACGCAGATCTTTACGCCGTGCTTATGGGCCCAGGTCACGCCCTGCCGGTGGGTCTTGGCGGCCTCGCGCCCCTTTTCCACCTGGTGAGCCGGGCATCCGTGGGCCAGCAGATAATCATCGCTGGAGGAGACAGAGATCGTTGGGACAAAATAGGTGCCGTGCTCTGCCATCAGCTTGGCAGTCTCTTCAGACAGCGTGTAGCCGTGCTCCACCGAATCCACCCCCAGCAGGACGGACTGACGGATGGCCTTGTCGTTGGACAGATGAGCGAAGCACTTCTTTCCGTCCCGGTGGGCCACGTCCACCACTGCCTTTACCTCTTCATCCGTCATCTGCATATCGCACAGGCCCTCATTCGCGGAAGCCATTCCCCCGGTGTACATCATCTTCAGCTGGTCTGCCCCTGCCGCCAGCTGCTCCCGGGCAGCCTTCATAAATGCGTCTACACCGCTGCACATGACCACGGAGTTTTCCTCTGAGCCGTGTCCATTGTGGGCCACCAGTCCCTTTCCGCAGGCAATGATGTTGGGGCCGCAGAGCATGTTCTTGTTGATGGCCTTTTTCAGTCCAATGTCGATGTCATCGGGAATAGCGGCACTGCGGATGGTGGTAACGCCGCAGTCCAGCGCCTCGGCCGCCCGCCGGTAGCTCAGCAGTGTGCGGTAGGGGATGCCAAACTCATCAAAGCTGTTGCCCAGCCCCCGATAGGGGAGCATGAGGTCCAGATGGACATGGCAGTTGATCAGTCCGGGCAGAATGGTGTGCCCGGACAGGTCGAAGACCGCATCCTCCGGCCCCGCCTTGGCCAGGACACTCTGGTCCATTTCTCCCACATACTCCACCACGTCCTCATTGAATTTGTCCTCTATATTGTCAAAGACATAGAGGCCGTTTTCAATGGCCGGTGCGCCGGTTCCATCCACGATGCGGACATTTTTCAGATAGGTGCGTGACATGATTGATGCTCCTTTCAAATTTCTTTCCGTTCTTAGCAGCAAATCACTTGCTCTTCATATACTGTAATAAATTTTATTATATACTGAATTTTTATCATGTCAATGTCTGATTCCTACTATATCTCCCTTTTATTTTTGTTTCTTTTTCATAAATAAACTCTTTTTTTGCAAAAAAGGTTGTGCGCCATTTTCGTTTGTGATATTTTGAATTTAACAGGCTTTCAGGAAAGGAAGATGTTATGGAACAGACAGAAATCGTGTTGACTCCCGCGGAGCGGCTGATCCTGAACTCTTACCGGGATCTGGTGTGCGGTCTGGAGGATTATCTGGGCATAGGATATGAGATCGTGCTGCACAGCCTGGAGTCCATGGAGCACTCTGTCATTGCCATCGCCAATGGGCACTATACAAATCGTCACGAGGGTTCTCCCATTACTGATCTGGCCCTGGATATGCTCCGCTCCATCCAGCAGGAGGATGGGAAAAGCCATATTTCCTATTTTTCCCGCAACCGCAGCGGCGAACCGCTGCGCTCCACTACCATCGTTATCTATGGTGAAAACCGCCGGGCCATTGGCCTGCTGTGTATCAACTTTTATCTGAACACCCCCCTCTATAAACTGATCGGCCATCTGACCGAAGATGCGATGGATGAGCGCCCTATGCTGACAGAAACTTTTGTGGACAATGCGGAGGAACTGCTTACCCGGGTCGTGGAACAAATCAGGGATGAAGTGGAGCAGGACATCCATATTCTTCCTTCTCTAAAAAACAAGGAGATCATCAAGCGATGCAGCAGTCAGGGGATCTTCCAAATCAAGAGCGCAGTCACCAGCGTGGCGAAGATCCTCAATATCTCCAAAAATACGGTGTATCTGCATTTGAAATCTTTAGAGTAGCAGTGAAACTCTTAGTATGACGATTACAAAGGGCTCCTGGCAGTTTTAAACTGTCAGGAGCCCTTTATAAATTATTCTTTTAGCACATAACTCAAATTATCAATGCCGTTTTTGTATAAAAATAGATTTCACACTTTTTTAGCCAATTCTATATGTGAAAATTATTGACCAAACCGGCAGAAACAGATGCTCAGGCAGAGAACAGCCAAGATAAAAAGGCTTATCTGCCAGTCTGACAGCACGCAGACCCGCAGTCTTTTTGCTTAAGGCCGATCCATAGCGGGCGGCAGCCCTCTCACTACTCCATCTAATTCTTTCCGATGCAATTATCGCAAAAGTTATTTTCTGTCTTTTAATTTTAAAAAAGATTTTAGCTCCCTTTTTGTTCCATTGATTTCCACAACATTTTAGTTTATGATAAAAATACACATTTCTAAAAAGGGCGGGCGTATTTTTATGAAACAGTTTTTTTCACAGTATCGTAAGTGCCTCCGCTTTTACAGCTCTTTTCTTCAAATCTTTTCGATTCTTTTTCTTATTATTTCGATGACATTAGGAATATTTTTTGTATATGTCTTTCGACAGGAAAACCATAATCTTCAACAGGCAGCAGAGCACTCCTATCTTAACATTTTGGAGAGTACTAGCACTACGCTAGAGCTGACTATGCAAAATCTACAGCAGATTATGCTGGATACCATCTGGACTTCCGACTTTACAAATGCCCTTGTAGTCCCTTTTGATGATACCTATGACCGCACCCGAAATATTTTAGAACATCTTCAGCAACTTGTTGATGTTTATCCTTTCATTCGATCAGCTTTCCTATATTGCCCTACATCTCAAATGGTATATGGTTCCGATCTGACCTATCAACCGGTAGAAGAAGCTTCTAACGAGCTTTTTCAGAATCCTGAGCATCTTTTATCCTACTCTGGTGCCAGACTCTCTAAGTCCCATACATCCTTCTTTATAAAACAATTAGCTGGTAAAACCATTATCTGTCAGCATCTTTATCCCGATTATCTGGATAGTCTAGGGGCCCTAATTATAGAGTTGGACCTAGCATCCTTTCCTCTGTCTTCCATTTTTAATCCAGAATCGAGCTCAAGGCTACCCTGTTTCATCACTGATACAAACGGATTGCCTATTTTCAGGGGAGAACTCCCGTCCTCCCTTGCCTCTCTTTTTCCTCTGGCAGCACTATCCTCTGTCCCTGCACAGACAGTCCTTTATGCCCAAAACGGCTTGACCTACTTTTATCACCGTTCTTCTTCCACCAGCTGGTCCTATATTTTACAAATCAGTACCAGCCAACTTCAATTTTATACCCCGTTGTCTCAAATCATCCTGTTTTGCATCTTAGGTCTGGTATGTTCGGTGCTTCTCTCTGTTCTAATCGCATCCAAGGCCAATCAACCTATCCGCCGCTTGCTTTTTGAGGCTGGTCCTTCCTCTCGTTCTCCCGATGTGGATGCAGAAAATGAAGTGGACTACCTCTCCAAAACTTATTCATATACCACCCGACAAAACGAGGAACTCAGCCAAGCAATTCAGGGCATCACTCCGCTGGTGCTAGAGCGTCTGTTTGGGCATTTGCTCAGCGGACGTCCCCTTAGTGAAGAACATATCTCCTCTATCCTGTCCGGCATCGGCAATCCTTTTCCCCAGGAAGCAACTTTTTTGGCCATGGCTCTCACAATCTCCAGCAGTTCTCCCAGTAGTCTTACCCCATTGGAGTGCAATCTTTTGCTCAGTAAGATCCAGGAACAATTGCATCAACTTTTGTCTCCCCCCAGTTCCAGTTACCTTGTCCCACAAGAATTTTCTTCTGCTGCCATTGTACTGGTCTTTCCCTGCGATATTTCCGAAACCTCAATCCAACTCATGGTTCAGGCATCTATTAAGGAGATTTCTCAGAGGCTCTCTATTCCCCCCTATCATTTAGATTTAAGTTGTGGGAATCTTTATCACCATCTCTCCGACCTCCAGTATTCCTACCTCGAGGCACAGAAAGCCCAAAGCCGCCGTCGTTTCTACCAGGACGAGGATATTGAGGACTCATCGGACCTTTTTCCTTCCCATAACCGCTATTTTGAGTCTGTCCAAAAAATTTTGCTTGCTATTCAAGCTGGAGACCCTATCTCCGCCTATGAGCAACTCATGCAAAACATGAACACACTCTCCAGATGCAATCCAGATATTCAGGAACAGCGCAGACAATATCGCTCTTTTTTTCGCACTCTGTTTGAATTGGCTGATACTCTGCGCATGGGAGATAGAGAAGAACTGCTACAACAGGAACAAGTTATCTTAGAGCTTCTTGAAAGCACTTCTTTTCCCCCAAAAGAAGGTCCTTTGATCAATGCAGTATATGATCTGCTTCATAACATTGAACGTAAGGACCGTACTCGTGCCTCACAGCATATTGCCCGGGTACAGGAGTATATTTTGGAAAACTATTCTGACAGCACACTATCTTTGGAATCCGTCGCAGAGCGAATTGGCATCACTTCCTCTTACCTAAGCCGCCTATTTAAAAAGGAAACCGGGAGTTCTTTTGTGGACTATGTCAATACAGTCAGAGTCCAGAAAGCCAAGTTTCTTTTGGCTCAATCAGAGCTAAAAATTAAGGATATCGCATATCAAACTGGTTTTCACTCCATACAGAACTTTTTCCGAATCTTTAAACGCATGACGGGTGATCCCCCGGGTGAATATCGGATTAAACAAAAGGACGTTTCTTGATAGGACCATTTCACCGTTTGTGGCAGGGTTTGGCCGATCCTCTTTATTGGAAAAGGCAACCTGCCACAAACGGATTTTTTACCCCTCGTCTCATTGTGCAGTAATACTCAAATTTTTTTACTATAGTCTTCATTTTTGTTCTTTTTATCGGCAAAAAATGAAATAATCAAAAATTCTGAGTTTTCAGCATTTAACTCTCCATTTATACTGAAGGCACTCAAGGCCTGAGTAACAATTTTGTGAAAGGAGAGTCTGCATGTTTAAAAAATTTTTACGCGCCCTGAATCAGCATTTGGAAGAGTATCTAATCGCACTGTTTTTAATTGCAATTACATTCGTTATGCTTCTTCAAATTGTAATGCGATATGTATTTCAGCACTCCTTATCTTGGCCGGAAGAATTTAGCCGCTACTGTTTCGTTTATATTACCTTTTTAACCTTTGGTTACTGTATTCAGCATGACTCTATGCTTGGGTTAGATATTATCAAAGAGGTACTGCCGAAAAAAGCTTGGGATGTACTTCAGGTTATAGTTATCCTAATCTCAGCAGCATTTTTTCTCATCATGCTTTTATACTCTTTTGACTTGCTTCAATCAATGAGAGAGACTGGCCGAGTAAGTGCCGCGTTAGGTATTCCATATTTTTATATTTATCTTTCTACTACGGTCGGTTTCGTATTGGCCCTTTTCCGTACAGCACAGCGTATCTGGCGTGCTCTCGCAGGGCATTTTAAAAAAGGGGAGGTATTATCCTTATGACAGCGGTTATGTTTTTGGCATTTATTTTGTTCCTAATCCTCTCCTTTCCGGTAGCCATTGCTATGGGTCTCTCTTCCTGTGTTCCCGCCTTAATAGACTCAAGTTTCTCAGCTGATTTTGTCTATATTATCCGGACAATGGTGGTAGGCATTGATTCCACTCCTATTCTAGCCATTCCCTTATTCATTATTTCGGGTACTATGATGGCTCAGGGGGGGATCTCCGGAAAGCTCTTCGATGTATTCTCCTATTTCTTAGGAAATAAAACAGGCGGTCTGTTATGTGCTACGATTGCGACCTGTCTTTTTTACGGTGCAATCTCCGGTTCTGGTCCGGCAACCTGTGCCGCTGTAGGAGCTATGGCCATTCCTCTGTTAGTCTCTCTTGGTTATGATAAGGCGTTCTGTTCCGCAATGGTGGCCACCGCTGGAGGCCTGGGCTTAATTATTCCTCCCAGCATTTCATTTGTTAATTACGCCCTTGTCACTGGTACCTCTGTTACCTCCCTATTTATGGCAGGAATCCTGCCCGGATGTCTTATTGGTGGATGCCTAATGCTGTATTGTTACATTTACTGCCGTGTTCACGGGGAAGATAAGGAAAAGATCCGCAAAAACTATGAGCAGCTCCACCGCCGAACAATTTTTCAGGTACTACGCAGCGCCTTCTGGGCTTTGCTTTCCCCTGTAATTATTTTGGGAGGAATATACAGCGGCATCTTCTCCCCCACAGAAGCAGCCTGTATTTCTGTTGTATATGCTGCTCTGGTCTCTGTCTTTATTTACCGCACCATTTCCCTAAAGCAACTTTGGACTCTTATGCTGGAGTCGGTCCACGCCTGCGCGCCTCTTTGTGCATTGCTCGCTCTTGCAACTGCTTTCAGCCGGATCCTGACCATGCTCAATGCCCCACAGGTCTTGGCTTCCTTCCTTTCTGGTATAATTTCCAGTCGCATTTCTTTCCTTATTTTACTTAATATAGTACTCCTGATCTTAGGTATGTTTATTGACGGCGCACCCGCCATTCTTATTCTCTCCCCGCTACTTATGCCTATCGCCCAGCAGTTCGGTATAGATCCTGTTCATCTTGGCATTATCATGGTGTGTAATCTAGCTGTCGGCCTTGCTTCTCCTCCTTTCGGTCTGAATCTGTTTGTAGCCAGTTCCACAAATGGGGCCCCCATTATGGAGATCAGCCGAAAGGTCGTGCCCTTTATCCTTGCATTTCTTGTAGCTCTAATTTTGATTACATTTGTTCCATCCATTTCCCTGTGCTTAGTTTAAATCTCTATTTTTTATAAGGAGTAATTTATATGAAAAAAATATTTGCTCTGGCTATGTCTGCCGCACTCATCCTCAGCGGCTGTTCCTCCAATGCGCCCACCAATCCTGCGGTCTCAGGCTCCTCTGTTTCAACAGCTTCTTCCTCTGGGGAATATAACTTTACAATAGGTACCTCCGCTACCAAAGATTCTACAATTGGACAAACCATGCAATACGCTGCCAACCTCATTACAGAGCGCACTGATGGTCGAATCACGGTGACCTGCTATCCTGATTCTCAGTTAGGATCAGACAGCGAACTAGTAGAGGGGGTCCAACTGGGTAGTATTACTATGGTGATCGGCAATACTGCACCCCAGGTCACTTTTGTTCCGGATCTTGCCCTCTTTGATCTTCCAAACACCTATGTAGATATTACTCAGGCGCAGACTGTACTCTCTGACTTTACCGAAAAAATGATCCCTAGCTTTGATAGTACAGGCCTGCATTTGTGCCAGATATTTCCAACCGCATTTCGCTATATGTCGTGCAGCCAGGCCATCGACAGTATTGATGATTTTTCCGGTATTCAAATTCGTACTATGACCAATCCTTATCATATGGCCTATTGGAATTCCCTCGGTGCTACTGCAACCCCGCTCGATTTTAGTGAGCTCTATATTGGTTTGCAGCAGGGGTTGGTAGATGCACAGGAAAATCCTTTGGATATTTTTCTGAGTTCAAAGTTCTATGAGCAGCAAGACTATGTCATCAACACCAAACACAATGTATTTGTCGCAACTCTGCTAATGAACCAAGACACCTGGGATAGCCTGCCCAGCGACTTGCAGGGAATTCTGAATGAGTGCTTTGTTGAAATTGGCCAGTATGGTACTCAATTGGGCCAAACGGCAGAGGAGGCCAACCTTCAGGCTGTCCGAGATACTGGCGTAACCATTATCGACTTAGATGATACTACCTTATCTCAGATGCGTGAGAAAGCCCAGCCTGTTTACGATATGATCCGGGAAGATGTGGGTGCAGATCTGGTAGATGACTACCTTGCTGCTATCGATGCTGCTGGGAAATAATTGCTCGGATGCCGGAAGGAGAATTTTTTATTATGAAAAATATTCGCAAACCATCCCGCATTATGACGGCATACGATTTCTGTAATACCGGAAGCACTACCATTTACTGGTTGTCTGGGGCTGGCTTTTTGATTAACTGTCATGGAACTTGTATTTTGATCGACCCTGTTCTTATGACAGCATCAGGCGATGCCTCCCGCAGCGAGTCTGGCCTACCGCTCAAAGTCACCCTCCCTCTGGATCCTGACTTAATTCCTGATCGATCTATCATCCTTTATACCCATGCTGACGCAGATCACCTAGGCCCTGGTACAGCACTGGCGCTGGCAAAAAAAAATATTACCATGGTAGGCACTTTGCGTATCTTTGAACGTCTTGTTCGACTCGGTGTTCCTCATGAAAATATTCAGATTCTGCGTATTCATGAACATATGGATATTTCCGGAGTCCAGATACATTCTGTTCCTGCTGACCATCCCTGGCAGCTTAAGGACTTAGAGCGGGGTGGCCCTCCCTACCGGATGGGAGAATGCTGTGGCTTTCTTATAGATGCACCGGAGGGTCGTCTCTACTTTCCGGGAGATACGCGCCTGATGGAATATCATCTTTCTCTCTCAGATATTGATGTTTTGGCGCTGGATGTTTCTACCTGCGAGTATCACTTGAACCACACATCTGCTATTGTACTGGCAAATCATTTTCCAAAGGCCTATTTGCTTCCTTTTCATTACGGTACTTACGACTGTCCCACTGTAGCAGCCCACTGTGGAGAACCTGAAGATATTTATCCCTATATTACAAATTCATTACAACGTGGTCTTATTTTAGCCCCAGGGGAACCTTTTGTTGTTCCTTTCAAATACAGCGCTAAAAGTTCTTCTTAAATGTTGGGCCCACTTTTTTAAAAATTTACTGCTTAAAAAGTAACTTTGTTTGCTACAAAAGAGGGACGCCGCTTCTGCGGCGTCCCTCTGGGAGCACTTGTAGGAAAAAATCAGCGCTTGCTGAACTGGGGCGCACGGCGGGCGGCCTTCAGACCGTACTTCTTGCGCTCCTTCATACGAGGATCACGGGTGAGGAAGCCGGCGGCCTTCAGGGCGGCGCGGTTATTCTCGTCAGCCAGCAGCAGGGCGCGGGCCACACCGTGGCGGATGGCACCGGCCTGGCCGGTGACGCCGCCGCCGGAGACGGTGGCCACGATGTCGAACTTGCCCTCGCTGCCGGTGGTCACCAGGGGCTGGCGGACCAGCAGCTTCAGGGTCTCCAGGCCGAAATACTCATCGATGTCGCGGCCGTTGATGGTCACGGCGCCAGTGCCGTTGGGGAACAGATGAACGCGGGCCACGGAGGACTTCCGACGGCCAGTGCCATAGAAATAAGGCTTCTTGCTCTTATACATGCTCGTCTACCTCCTTGCTTACAGAGCCCACAGCTCAGGCTTCTGAGCGGCGTGCTCATGCTCACCGCCGCGATAGATCTTCAGGCGGGACATGGAATCCTTGCTGATCACATTGCGAGGCATCATGCCGCGGACAGCCAGCTTCATGGCCAGCTCGGGGCGCTCCCGCATCAGGGTGCTGTACTGCACTTCCTTCAGGCCGCCGATCCAGCCGGAGTGGGTGCGGTAATACTTCTGCTCCAGTTTCTTGCCGGTGAGGACGGCCTTCTCCGCATTGATGATGATGACGAAGTCGCCGCAGTCGGCGTGGGGGGTGTACTCAGGCTTCAGCTTGCCCCGCAGCAGGTTGGCGGCGGCGGCAGCGGTCTTGCCCAGAGGCTTGCCAGCAGCATCGAGGACGTACCACTTACGCACGATGTTCCCCTTGTTGGCCATAAAAGTGGACATAGGTGAGACCTCCATTTTCTTTCCTTATCTGAAAAATCATTTTGCAGACAAAATCAGTCGCTCCCCTGTACAAGCGGAGCGTTTTGTATTATAGTATTTGGGAATCCCAATGTCAACGGGTTTTTCCATCTTTTTTAATTTCTATTTCATAATCTCCCGTTTTCTCTTGTTTTCTGTTATTATCTCTTTTTATCTCATTTTCAATTTGAATTTTATTTTTTGAAAAAAGTTGTGAAAATGAGGAAAAAACCTGAAAAGGAGGCCCTATGAACCGAATCCTTTCTCTGGTCCGCCGCTGTGTGGAGGACTACGACATGATACAGCCTGACGACCGGGTGGCGGTGGGGGTCTCCGGCGGCAAGGACTCCCTCACCCTTCTGGTGGCGCTGGCCAAGCTGCGGGAATTCTACCCCATCCCCTTCACAGTGGAGGCCTTCACCCTGGACATGGGGGCGGCAGAGGGCCGGCCCGGGATGGACTTTTCTCCTATTGCCCAGTTGTGCCGGGAGATGGAGGTCCCCTACACCATCCTCGGCAGTGAGATCCAGCACATCATTTTTGATGTGCGGAAGGAGAAAAACCCCTGCTCCATGTGTGCCAAGATGCGGAGGGGGGCCCTCCACAGTGCCCTGCTGGAGCGGGGCATCCACAAGATCGCACTGGGCCACCACTACGATGACGCAGTGGAGACCTTTTTCATGTCCCTCATCTTTGAGGGCCGCCTGTCCTGCTTCCAGCCCGTCACCTGGCTGGACCGGACTCAGATCACCCAGATCCGCCCCCTGCTTTACTGCGGGGAGAATCTGGTGCGTCACACCGCCCGGCGCCTCTCTCTCCCGGTGGTGGAGAACCCCTGCCCTGCCAACGGCAACACCAAGCGCCAGGAGATCAAGGAGCTGATCTACGAGCTCCAGGGCCGCTACCCCGGACTCAAGTCCCGGGTCTTCGGCTCCATGCAGCGCCTCCCCCTGCCCGAGTGGGGCCCGGTGGAGCACCGCCGCCGCCCTCTGCCGGAAGAGATCGGCGAATAAGCGGGAAAACTTGCGCCAAAGCGTGGAAAACAGGAGCCCCTGGTGATATAATAGGAAAATCAAATCAACGCACAGGACTGGATGCCCTGGAAAACTGGGCATCCTTACCTTGATACAACGCAGCGGCAGGACTGCCGCCTGAGAGGAGCATCTCCATGAGCGAAGAACAGAGCACCTATTCCGCAAACCCCGGCAAGCAGCTGGTCCGCACGGTGGACGGGGTGGACTACCAGCGTATCCCGGTAAAGACCCACCTGATCACCAACACTGACGACATGGCCGACGTGGTGGTCCGCTACGCCAAGGACCGGATGCAGGAGGGGGACATTCTTTTCATCTCCGAGAAGGCGGTGGCCTGCACCCAGAACCGGGCCATCCCCATGGAGGACATCAAGCCCCGGAAGCTGGCCGTCACCCTCAGCCGCTATGTGACCAAGACCCCCGCCGGCATCGGTCTGGGCATCCCGGAGACTATGGAGATGGCCCTGCGGGAGTGCGGCACCCTGCGCATCCTGTTCGCCGCCTTCTGCAGCGTCATTGGCAAGCTGTTCCGCCGGAAGGGCTGGTTCTACATCGTGGCCGGGCCCAAGGCCCGGGGCATCGACGGCCCCACCGAGGGCACCATCCCTCCCTATGACCACTACGTGGTCCTCACCCCCGCCGACCCCATGGGTACCTCCCGCAGGCTGGCCCAGGCTCTGGGCCACCCGGTGGCAATCGTGGACATCAACGACCTGGGGGCCAACATCCTGGGCTGCTCCCAGAAGGAGCCCTCCATGGCCCTGCTGGCCAGGATCCTGGGGGACAACCCCTTGGGTCAGTCCAGTGAGTGCACCCCAATGGGCATCATCCGCAAAGTATGACATACGAGCCCGCGCCCCGGAGGGAATCCTCCGGGGCGCCGCTTTTTACTCCCTCTTTGTCTTGAATTCATTTATATCTTTCATGAATTTATGCAAAAATTAGAGTTAAAGTTTATTTTATCCGTGATATAATTTATTTATATCTCTCCACTTTTTATTTAAACAGCACAAATCCAGGGATCTATCTGAAAGGAGCATCTTCATGAGGAAATCGATCAAACATCTCTTTGGCCTTACCCTCGGTGTGTCTCTTGCCCTGGGGCTCATCTCCTCCGCCTCGGCAGAGGGCAGTGTTTCTGTGCAGGTAGACGGCAAGACGGTACAGTCCGCCGCATACATTGATCAAAACGACCGCACCATGGTCTCGCCGGATATCGCGGACGCTCTGGGACTGACTCAGAAGCAGGAAGGCTCCAGAGTACAGTTCACCCGGAACGGCGTCAGCACCTATTTCACCGGTAGCGATGCCACTTTTTCCGGCTCTGAGATGGACACTGTCCCTGCTCTGCGGGATGGGACCTTGTACGTCCCCCTCGCTTATCTGGCCCAGGCTTACAACATGCCGGTCTCCTGGGATGCAGGTTCCAAGGCAGTCTCTGTGTCTACCACCTCCACAGGCCCCATCTCGCTGGATGGCGTACCGGCCCCCGCCTTTGATTACTCCGATGCCAACCAGCTGCCCATGACGGGCTATTTCAGCAAGACTTTGACCTATCCCGATCTCCAGGGGAACTCGGCCCAGCGAGAGGCCTACATCTATATCTCCGAGCATGCCTCCTGTCGGCCCTATTTTTACGTGATCGCCCTGCCCGACAAGGTCGATCCCACCCAATTTCTGATGGAAAATGGCTGGTTCGATTTGGCGGAAGAAAACGGCGAATGTCTGTTTGTGCTGGCCCCCGGCAGCGGCGGCTGGGGGTCCGTGGAGGAAGAGTTGCCTTTCTTGACTGCCGCTCTCTCCTGGCTGAACACGCCTGTGGCCGACGAGGCCGATCCCAACGCGCCTGACAAAAACAAAAATTACTGGTCCGCCTTTGGCGAGTGGTATTTTGTAGGCTATGGTGAAGGGTGTGCCCCTCTGGAGGCTTGGTCAGCCAAAAATCCCATCTTCGTCATCGCTCAGGTGTATCTGAACGGCGTCAGCGCCGGCGAGGCATATCTGTCCGAAGTAGGCAGCCAGGTCTATGCGGTAGGCACCAACGGCTATGACATCACAGAGAATGTGAAGAGCCGCCTGGCGGCCCGCGGCGATCAGATGATCACCAATCAGGACATCCCTGTTCCCACTTGGTTCGTCAACTATGATGCCGCGGACCACAGCCTTCAGTATTGGAAGACTGCCAACGACTGCTCCCCTTCCGGCACCCAGAACGCCGACTACGGCACCGTATATGTCCAGGCCGGGGACTCTGACGCCTGGCAGACCCAGTATGCGGGCCCCATCTCCAAGGTGGCTGTGGACAGCCGACAGTCCCTCTCCGGCCGGGAGATCCATGATTTCCTGACCTGCTACACCCGCTATGACAACACTTCCGCCTACGGAAATGCCCTGATGCTGCGGGGGGATTATACCGACGTGATCGTCAACGCCCACAAGTCCCCTGACCGCTATGCTGAACAGAAGGTCACTATGCCCGATGGCGCGACCGCCACAATGATCTGCACCATCGTGGACATCGAGGGCGAGCCCCGCGAGATCCTGTTCTACATCCCTGAGAACGCATCCGAACTCCAGCCCGACGGCGCCCCTGTCATCACCGTCTGGGCTGGCGGCAGCCAGACCAACATCATCTTCTTTGACTCCACCTGCTGGTGGGAAACTGCAAACCAAAACGGCATCGCGCTGATTTTTACCAACGAAGCCTACAACACCTCTGTCGCTGTCACCCCCGCCGATGTGGATGCCTGCTACCACGCCATGCTGGATCTCCTGGAGGGTTGGAATGACTCCGGCAAATTCCAGTTTGATCTCAGCCGGATCTACAGCACCGGCCAGTCCATGGGCTCTATGGAATCTCAGCAGTTTGCCCAGGAGACCCCGGATTACTACGCCGCTGTAGCCTCCACCTCTTTCTATCAGGACTATCCCGACGCCCACTCTGACAAGCCCATCCCCACTTACCTGATCAATGGCGAGGGCAATGGCAAAGATGACACCGGCACCCCCTATGACGACCGCTGGAACCGCACAGACGACTGGGCACAGTATTTCCTGCGAGTCAACGGCTTTGTGTACACCCCGGCGGTTTACGCCGCTGACGGAACAGTCACCACCTTCGGCGTGCCTGTCTCCGAGCCTGTTTTCACCGTCACAGGCCCCTATGACCGTTTCGAGACCTATACCTGGATCAATGGACAGGACATTCCCCTGGTCCAGTACACCAACAGCTTGTACCGCCCCCACAACTGCCTGACCTCCGAGATCCCCATGCTGTGGGACTTCTTGGAGCACTACCGCTGTGAGCGGGACGAAGACGGCGCTGTGACCGCCCGCTACTACAGTGCCTCCGCCTTCAAACGGGACGATCAGGTCCTGATCCAGTTTGGCGCCTGATTCTCTGGCACTGCGTCCCGCTCCGCTGATCCGCCAAAGCGTCTGATGATCATCCGCAAAGTATGACACGCGCGCCCCGGAGGCTTTCCTCCGGGGCGCGTGATCTTATGCAGTCTCCATGCCGCCAGAATGGATCCCTCCTGTCCGTCCCCCTGTCAAGGCTCACCAGTCCTCCAAGGGCTCCTGCTGGTCGTCCCCCAGGCCCAGAGTGCGGCGGTAGAGGAGCTCTCCCGTCCTTGTGTCATAGCAGCTCACCACCTGCCGGCCGGAGACCTTCTCCTCCAGCTGCAGGATCTCACCTGTAAGGTAAGGGTAAGTATAGGAGGGCACATCCTCCATCCACAGCGCTCCGTCCTCATCCAGCAGGTCACAGCTCCCGTCAGTCCGCTCTCCCATCAGCAGGACGGGCCCCTCCTCCCCCATCTCGTCCCGCACGAGGGAGATGGATGTATAGGTCCCGGCCTCCACCACCGGCATGCCGTCCAGGCGGTAGACCGCCCCGGACGGAGAGCTCTGCCGGGAGCTGCTGTCATTGAAAAAGAGCAGGCCCCGCTTCAGGGTGCAGTAGAGCTCGGTGCCGCCGTAGGGGATCTCACAGATCTGTCCGCCGATCTCCAGGCGGGTGCAGCTGCCGTCGAAGGTATCCTCCCCGTCAAAGTAGGTGTAGCCCTCCCCCCGGCCCACGAGCCAGGTGTCCTGGATGGCACGCCACTCCCCCGGCTCCTCCTCCCGCACCCGGCCCAGAGACAGGTCCAGCAGCCGATTCCGGCTCCGGCTCTCGTCGGTCCAGCCCATCCACACCAAGTCATCCCGCCAGGTCGGCTCGAACATCAGCCGCTCCCAGTTCATCACCTCGGCCGCCATCTCCGGAACGGCCACCAGCTCCTCCCAGGGCCACTCCCCCTGGACGGTCCCGTCCGTGCCCAGCCAGCAGCACCCCTCCGGCCCGTAGAGGATCAGGCCCTCCGCCCCGGCGGCATAGGTCCACCACCGGGCGGGGGTGCGCCAGCTGCCGTCCCGGGCGGCCACCGCCAAAAGGGTGCCGTCCCCATAGGGCCAGCCTCCCTCTCCCACCGACTTTTTCAGCACCAGCAGGGGGAGAAAGACATCCGTCCCCTCTCTGTCGTAATAGGTAGGGACCTCCACCCGGGTGTACACCGACTCCGTCACCAGCTCCCCCGCCCGGGTCATCAGGCCGTAGGTCAAACTGTCATAGCGAAAGGGACCCCCCTCCCACTCTGCCGCATTGATGACTGTCCCCGCATAGGGGTAGAGGGGGCCGTAGTCCTCCCCGGGGATCAGATCCTCCCCGATCCCGCCCGGCCACGGAGTCTCCACGTCGGGGAGGGACCCCGCCCGGGTCTCCAGAGCCTCCCAGTGGGTCCGCACCCGGACCTCCGGCTCCTCCGGGGGTTCCGCCGCCGGGGCGGGGGCGCACCCCGCCAGCAGCACCAGGGCCAGGACCCAGGCCGCGCCGCGCCCTCTCATATTCACCCCTCCTGTTCCAGAATGGACACATAGCCCTCCTGGGCCACCAGGGACTGGCCCTCCTCTCCCAGCAGCCAGTCGTAGAGGATGCGGGCGGGGCTGTCCTCCGCCTCGTCCTTGTCCATGACAGCGTAGTAAGGATTGAGGAAAGGATATTCCCCGCTGCGGATGGTGTCCGGGCTGGGGGCAGTCCCGTCGATGGAGAGCAGCTTCAGTCCCTGGGCCATCTCCATATCGTGGGCATAGTAGTAGACGGTGTAGCCGATGGCGGCGGGGCTGTTGTCATACTGCCGCACCCCCTCCAGCAGAGAGGACATGGAGCCCGCCGTGTAGTCCACCGGAGGCTCCATCATCTCCAGGCCGTCCATCACCAGCTTCTTCATCAGGGCCTGGCTCCCTGCCTCCGGGTTGCGCTGGAAGGGGATGATGTCCCGGTCCTCGCCCCCCACCTGGCTCCAGTTGGTGATCTCCCCGGTATAGATCTTTTGGAGCTGCTCCGTGGTCAGGCCGTTCACCGGGTTGTCCGCGTTGACTACAAAGACCAGTGCGTCGGTGGCGAAGGGGGTCAGGAGCCACCGGTCCCCCGCCTCCAGCCGCTCCATCACCGCCTGCTCTGGCTCGCCGGCCAGCAGCAGGTCGGCCTCCCCCGCCATAAGTGCCTCATAGGAGGCGGTGGTGCGGGAGAACTGGACCAGATCGGCCACCTCTTCCCGGCTCTCTCCCAGCAGGACGGAGCACACCGCCTCCGCCAGGGGGACGGCGGAGGTGGACCCGTTGAGCCGGGGCATATTCTCCCGGGTAAAGACGAACTCCTCTGTCGGCGGATCGCTCTCCTCCGGCGGAGCGGCGGCGCATCCCGCCAGGATCACCAGGGCCGCCAGCAGGGCGGGCCATACGCGGGTCTTCTTCATCCTGATTCTCCTCTCTTCCAGCATGGCTCGGGGCAAAAGGAAAGCCCCTTTTTCCTTCTGCCTCCATCATACCAGAGCCAGGGGAAAAAGGGGTTGCGAAAGGTTTGCAAACCGGTGGCAAAGAGAGACAAAACGGCTACGATTTCGTTACAGACCTCCGCCCTGCTCCGACAGGCGCGGGTCCGGCAGGTCCAGATAGGTGGGGGTATGGCCGGTGGCCTCCACGAAGCGGATCATCTCCTCCCGCTCCAGGCACAGGGTGGAGGTGGAGATCCCCGGGTGTCCGCTGAGATACCGGTCCTTCAGCAGGTCCCGGTCGATGACCAGCCGTACCTGTGCCTGCGTATCGAACATCAGCTCCAGGGCGCTCACCGAGCCGGGGATGGTGCGCAGCAGGCGCTCCATATGCTCCGGGCCGGCAAAAGAGAGTCGGGAGCAGCCCAGCAGCGGGGAGAGGTCCTTGGTCTTGAAGGGCTTGTCCCCCGGCATCATCAGCAGGTAAAAGTCAGTCTGCTGCCGGTTGCACAGAAACAGGTTCTTGCAGATGCGGGCCCCCAGGGTCCGCTCGATGAGCAGGCAGTCCTCCATGGTGTCGGCATGGTCGTGATCCACCCGGGTGAAGGAGATGCCCAGCTCTTCCAGTTTGTCGTAGACAGCCAGCTCCTGGGGGATACGGTCATCGGAGGGGCGTCCCTGGTAGACGGTGGGGTCGATGTACATAGCGGTCCTTCCTTTTCTTCAATGGTCTTGCTGCATCATACCACAGCCGGAACAAAAAGTACAGTCCGGCGGCACAGAAGGGACTGGAAGGCCGTCGCCGCTTCCCAGTGCACGGCGCGCCCCATCTGCGATGGGGCCCCCAGGAGCTGGACGACAGGAAGAGCAAAGCCGCCCGATTGGGCGGCTTTGCAGCAAAATTTGAAAACTTACTTCAGGTTGAAGAACGCCTTCATGCCAGGGTACTCCGCGATGTCGCCCAGCTCCCAATGTGTGCCCGGCACACATTGGGGACCCTAAGGATCAATATGCTCGGCGGAAGTAAATCCCGCCTGCGCCAAGGTTTTCGCCTTTGGCGAAAACGCTTGTACGGCGCAAAAGCGCCGCCCCGCTGTGCGGGGCCTCACATTTTCTTGGCATCGATACTGTTTCCTGTTCCAAAGCAAGGCGCCCTGCATTTGCAGGGCGCCTTCTTTTTGGCTACAGCTGCAATGGATTGGGAAGTTTCAAACGTATCCGGCGATTTTCTTCTTGAGCGTGCAATCATAATGTATGGTCTTGCACTTGTGATCCGTGGAACGGCCCACCCGCTGTTGGCAGCATGTGCGGGATTGTTCGCGGCTAAAATTCTGCCCTCAAAAGTCTGCGCAGTAATCCATCACGGCCTGTAATTGGGGGGAGATCCATTTGTCCCGATGACAGAACAGCTGCTTCCAGACTTTCACCTCAAAATCCGCCACCGGAAGGCGGACCAGACGCCCATCTGCAACAGCGGCATCCGTTGCGTAATCCGGGAGAAAAGAGCAGCCTGCCCCTTGAGATACCAGCTGACAGAGCAGCTCTGTATCGCTGGTCTCCAGCAGCGGCTGGATCTCCAAAGACCGGGCGGCCAGACTCTCGTCCATCAGCCGCCGGTAGCTCATTCCTTTTTCTGTCAGCAAAAACGGATAGTTCAGAAGCTCTTCTACGGAAAGGGAGGACTTCTTGCAAAGAGCACAATCCGGTGATGCTACAAAGTGGGTGCCGATCTGGGATTCCCGGATGAGACGGTATTCCGAATTGTGGATGTGACTGTCCAGTGTCAGGACAAGGTCCACCTCATTGTGCCGCAAGAGCTGGAAAAGAGATGCGGTCCCGGCGGTGACGATTTTCAGACTGATGCCCGGATACAGGGACCAGAATCCCCGGAAGGCTCGTCCCAGGCAGCTGCACAGCGAGTCTGCCGTAGCCAGTCGCACATGACCGGTGATCTCTTCTTTTGCGTGGAGGTCTTCTGCCAGATCCTGCGTCAGCTTGTCCATCCGGTAGGCATAGCGGAGGACCTCCCGGCCCTGATCTGTCAGTTTCATGGCGTGGCGGGTACGCTCAAACAGGCGGATTCCCAGCTCACGTTCCAGCTGCTTGATTTGAAAGGAGACGGTGGACTGAGAAAAGCCCAGCTGCTCTGCCGCCCGGGTGAAGCTGGCCAGTTCCGCCACGGAGATAAAGGTTTTCAGATTCCGAAGGTCCATGATGACGCTCCTGTATAATCGAATTTTTAAATGGTTTAGATTCAAATTATCTATTTTACAAATGAATAACCCTATTATATACTGGGAAACAAGAAAAGCAACCCCGTGTCCTCACGATCAAAAACACGGGGTTCAGAGAGAGGGAGACACATCCAATGGAACTGATCATTCAGATCATCTCCACAGTGTACAATTTTCTGTGGGGAGACCTTTTCACCATTCCCCTGCCGGGCGGCGGCTCGGCGGGGATTTCCCTGCTGGTACTGCTGCTGATTCCCACGGGCATCTATTTTACGATCCGCACCCGGGTGCTGCCGATTCGCCTGTTCCCGGATATGGTGCAGGCACTGGTTGAGAAGAAACAAGAAAAAAACAGTCTGTCTTCATTTC
>OLGF01000483.1_pt1 | contig 46911 bp, 39 predicted proteins | sample 1604971 | NCBI WGS metagenome assembly OLGF01 (sample SAMEA3888902, study PRJEB22519) | human gut metagenome | biome: human gut; feature: human-associated habitat; material: faeces | place: Denmark | collected 2011 | reverse complement strand
CCTTTCGCATGAACGAATGGTCCTATTTCTTTTAGGGACTTATTTCACAGCCCCTTTTTTTATACTACTGAAGGAGTGAAAGAACTCCCTGGTTAGACTGGTTAGCCTGAGCAAGCATTGACTGGCCTGCCTGAGCAAGAATGTTGTTCTTGCTGTAGTTAACCATTTCCTGAGCCATATCTGTATCACGGATACGAGATTCAGCAGATGTTGTATTCTCAACAACGTTGTCTAAGTTAGAGATAGTATGCTCAAGTCTGTTCTGTGCAGCACCGAGAGTTGAACGCTGTGAAGATACCTTTTGTACAGCTTCTGCTATACGATCGATAGCAGCTGTAGCATCATCTTCTGTGTCAACCTTAAGACCATAAACGCCTATACCTTTTGCACTCATAGAATCGATTTTAACGGCAATCTTGTTGTCTTCAGCAGAATCAGCTCCAACATGAAGACTGAAAGAGATAGCTCCATTTACTTCATAACCTTTTGTGAAAGCTGTAGCATCATCTTTTGCTATTTCCATATTGGTTTTATCTTTACCAGCCTCTCCAGCATTACTTGTATAATACTTGTCTGCGGCTGTACCATCTGCATTTTTTGAATCCTGAATATTCTGTGCAGTTACCTCTTTGCCATTTTTATCGTATAATTTTGTTACATATGCATAATTTTTACCTTTAACGGCAATTTTATCAGCAGTCTGTGGATTATTAGTCTTATCATATGCTTCTGTATAGAGCTTTTTGCCATCTTTAATAGCTTTTTCTAAATCTGTTGCAGTAGTGATTTCTGTAGCTGATCCTTCTGCATATATACCACTTGTAACGTTATATTTTGATTCCATAAAATATGCTGTATCAGCTTTAGTAGGATCACCCTTTAAAAGATAAGTTTCATTAAACTTAGTTGTCTCTGAAACTCTGTCAATCTCAGATGTAAGCTGATCTATTTCATCCTGGATAGCCTTACGGTCTGTCTGAGAGTTAGTACCATTAGCAGACTGAACAGCAAGCTCATTCATTCTCTGAAGCATTGAGTGAACTTCTGTTAAAGCACCTTCAGCTGTCTGAACAGCAGATACACCATCCTGTGCATTTGAAGAAGCCTGTGTAAGTCCGCGGATCTGCTTTCTCATCTTTTCAGAGATTGAAAGACCAGCTGCATCATCAGCGGCACGGTTAATCTTATAACCAGAAGATAACTTCTCAGCTGACTTAGACTGAGCTGAAGTTGTTACATTAAGCATTCTGTTAGCATTCATTGCTGTTAAATTGTGTTGTATTACCATAATACATACCTCCGTGTAAATAAAATATTTGTCAGAGGGGAATCCGTTCCCCTTATGAAAGATATATAATAAGCAGTGTTACCATGCTAACCCTGCGTATTATCATTAGATTTGCGTGCCTGCTTATCTTCTTTGATAAGACGGCGTATCTTGTTTAGTGTTTCAGGAGAAAGTCCCTGCTCAGCGTAGTAAGGTGATATGAATCTTGAAGTTTTCTTATCTGAATCAGAGCTGTTAGCACTGTTTCTTGCAAGAACCTTGCTTCGTACGATATTGAGTTCTCTTGGTGCATCTATGAGAAGGTGTATATTACCTTCTGAACCACCTGAGTATATGACCCTTACGTCATCACCGATGTTGATGAATTCGCCGGGTTTGATAGTGAGTTTTAACACAATAACCTCCTTGTCTATGCAACAAACTGTTTCAAAATGTTGCATCCCAATATAAATTCTTATTAGTTCATATTCTTAATTACTATTAATATATCGTCATATTCCCTCAACACTTTAGCAGGTTTCTTAATAAAATTCTATATAAATTTTCTATAACATCAAAACAGCAAATCAATACGTTTATGTTGTTTTATATATTAATCCGGTCCTTACAGATTAACCTTAAGAAACACAGAATCTTTATCATCCTGCTTAATACCAAGATACCTTTTCGTTATCTCATATGATGAATGATTATATATCTCCATGAGCATTGCCGGTGGTGTTCCACATTTCCACGCATAATATCCGAATGTTTTTCTCATGGAATGACAGCTTATGCCCCTCTCCATATTAAGTGAATACGCAGCATGCTTTATGATTCTGAACGCCTGTGAACGACTAAGATGCGTTCCTGCGTATCTACCTGTAAATATATAGTCACCTTTTTTTACACCATCTAACGTGTCCATATATGTCAAAAGTCCTTTTTTAGTGCTGCCATTAATTGCAATTCTTGATTCTTTTCCTGTTTTTCTTTCGCATATTACCATATGTTTTCTGAAACACTGTTCATTAAAATCATATACCTCTCCCCATTTTAACTCTAACAGGTCACTTATTCTTAATGCAGTATTCACTCCCATACATATCATTGCATAGTTTCTCAAGTTAGGCTCTTCATCCAGATAGAATCGTCTGAATGCCTCCAGTTCATCTGTACTCCTTATAGGCTGGGATGTACTCATATGTTATTACCTCCATCTATATGTTTTGGGATGCAACATTTTGAAACAAATTGTTGCATCCTTTTTGTATATTAGTATATGAAGTTAATGGGGATAATATGATGTGCAGAAGCTTTACAGAAAATATCCAATTTTTTATTCCAATTAAATAACACCCCCGGAATACATTAGATTAAATGACTTAATCATTGTATTCCGGGGGGATTATTTTTAATATTAGTTACTACTGTCTTTTGGCTTGTCAACAATCTTAAGTATGATAGATTCAGCCCTGTTAGAAGATGATCTTTCGACGAACAGCCATACATTATCTATAGTAAGTTTATCGCCTGCTTTAGGTATGCGGTCAAGCTTTTCTGATATGAATCCGCCTAGTGAATCGTTATCCTCTGAATAAAGTCTGGTTCCTAATTCATCATTTATGTCATCAAGCTTACATGAGGCGTTTATACGGTAAGTGTTTTCACGGATCTTAGTCATGTCATCCTTTTCGTCAGTATCATATTCATCACGTATTTCACCAACGATTTCCTCTAACAGATCCTCAGTTGTTATCATACCTGCTGTCTGACCATATTCATCCAGCACAATAGCTATGCTGTAACGCTTAAGCTGCATTTCTTTAAACAGCTCAGAAGTGTTCTTATGTTCATATGTAAAGAAAGGCTCACGCATAATCTTCCTTATATTAAATGAATCATCAACGTTAGTAACTATAAGATCTTTTATATTAAGTGTACCTATAACATTGTCAGTATCATTTTCATATATAGGAATACGTGTATACATAGTACTCTTAAAAAGAGTGATGATATCATCATATGATGAGTTAACATCAGCGACTGTCATATCTATACGAGGTATCATGACATCCTTTACCGAAGTATCACCAAAATCGAAAAGGTTGTCAATAATCTGTCGTTCGTCTTTTTCTATGATACCCTCTTCATGGCTTACTTTAACTATTGTACGAAGCTCTTCTTCTGTTATAGTGTTGGATTTATCTTTGGAGCTAGTTCCAAAGAGCTTTAATACTATGCCTGCAAGATGGTCAACTATAAAAATAACAGGTGTCAGTATAATCATAAGTCCATATATAACAGGCGCATATAATAATACAAGCTTAGTGTTAAACTTTGAAGCAAGATTCTTAGGGGTTATCTCTCCGAATATAAGAACGAACAGAGTAAGAACACCAGTTGCAATACCAGTAGCATAGCTGCCCCAGACATTAATAGTAAATGTTGTTGCAAGAGCAGAACATGATATGTTAACTATGTTGTTACCAATAAGTACAGCACTTAACATCTTGCCTGAATTGTCGATAATCTTAGCTACTAAAGCAGCATGTCTGTTACCTTCGTCCATAAGCGAGCGGATCTTTATACGGCTTACCGTCATAAATGCGGTTTCAGCAGATGAAAAGAAAGCTGAAAGAAATAATAAAATAATAATAGTTATAAGTTGAATATAACTGTCAGTGTCCAAGGAAATATTCCTCCAATCCTTAATAAAAATATAGTAAACACATTTAAGTGTTATATTTCAACATTTTACAGTATCAGTAAAGGACTGTCAAGTAGCTGGAGGCTCTGCATATAATCAGGCTTTAATGAAAAATTGGAATAAAGGATAAGATAAATATAAGATAAAAGATAGTATACGAATGAGATTTCCTACATATTTATATAGAGAACAAAGAATGTATGACTATTAAGTCAGAGGAATGTATGAAAAAGTTATCTATTATATTAAAAACGCTTATAGCAGGATATATTATAACAGTTCTAGCCCTGCTTGTGCTTGCTTTCTGCCTGTATAAGTTCAGGGTGTCTGGTAATGTGATATCTATAGGGATTTATGTTACTTATGGGCTATCAGCTTTATGCGGAGGTCTCATTCTTGGAAAAGGCATGCAGCATAGCCGCCTTGTGTGGGGAGTACTGTATGGAATAATATATTTCCTTATATTATGTGTTGTTTCAATAATATTAAGCAGAGGAATATCGTCAATAGATATGTCACAGATGGTTAAAGGCGCGATAGTATGCATACTTTGCGGTGCAATTGGAGGGATTGTATCTTAAATATGATTTTATAACGTGAATCTGAAATAAGAATAAGAGATAAGAATAAGAGATAAGAATCAGGATATAAATTGAAGTGAAAATCAAAGCGAAAAATAAAATAAAATCAGAATGAAAATTAAAATGAAAATCAGAATAAAAATTAAAAATAAAAAAAGGAAATAAGGTATCTGTGTTTAATACATTAAAAGTAGGCAGTTTTTGAATACATATTGAATACATAGGGAAAGAAGAGTTAATATGCCAATATATTCAAGTGAAGTAATAGAGGAAGTTGTATCGCGTAACGATATAGTAGATGTTATTTCAGGTTATATAAAGCTTAAGAAAAGTGGCAGTTCCTACGTAGGGCTATGTCCGTTTCATAACGAGAAGTCACCTTCTTTTTCTGTATCAGGAACAAAACAGATGTATCACTGTTTTGGATGCGGAGTCGGAGGCAATGTTATAACATTTGTTATGGAATATGAGAATTCTACGTTTCCAGAGGCAGTAAAAATGCTGGCTGACAGGGCAGGTATAGCTCTACCTGTGATGGAATATTCAGGTGAAGACAGACGAGAACGGGATATTAAAACAAAGCTGTTAGAGATTAACAAGATAGCAGCAACATTTTACTATCATCAGTTAAAATCACCAGCAGGACAGAGTGGGTTGGATTATCTGAAAAAAAGACAGCTTTCAGACAAAACTATAAACACATTTGGCCTTGGATATGCGCCACAGCTTACAGGTGATCTATATAGAATGCTAAAGGAAAAAGGGTATGATGATGAGCTCTTAAAAGAGTCAGGTCTGTTCACTTATGAAAAGGGAATAAGGGAAAAGTTCTGGAACAGGGTAATATTTCCAATCATGGATATTAACAATAAGGTTATAGGTTTTGGTGGCCGTGTTATGGGAGATGGAAAGCCAAAGTACCTGAATTCTCCGGAAACAAAGCTTTTTGATAAAAGTAAGAATCTTTATGGACTTAATGTTGCAAGAAGTTCAAGAAAGAATAATCTTATAATATGTGAAGGCTATATGGATGTTATATCTATGCATCAGGCAGGATTTAATCAGGCGGTAGCATCGCTTGGTACAGCACTCACACCTGGACATGCCCGTCTTATGAAAAGATATACAGATAATGTTCTTATAACTTATGATAGCGATGAAGCAGGGGTAAAGGCAGCTTTAAGAGCCATACCTATATTAAAAGAAGCAGGACTATCTACTAAGGTTATTAATATGAGGCCATATAAGGATCCGGATGAGTTTATCAAGGCATTAGGAACTGAAGCATTTCAGGAGCGTATAGATAAAGCAGAAAACAGCTTTATGTATGAAATCGGTATTATAGAGAAGAATTATAACAGAAGTGACCCGGAGAGTGAGACAGCATTTGAAAGAGAAGTTGCCAATAAGCTTGTACAGTTTAGTGAGAAACTTGAAAGAGATAACTATATGAAAGCTGTCTGCCGTCAGTTTATGATACCAGAGGATGGTATGCGTGAAATGGTTATAAGGATAGGAAGCCAGGGCGGAATAATACCAAGACAGACACAGCCTGTCAGGCGGATGGAACCGGCAAGAAAGAAAAAGGAAGATGGAATAAGGCAGGCAGAGAAGATTCTGCTTACGTGGATGATTGAGGATGGTGATATATATGATAAAGTCAGTGAATATATACAACCAGATGATTTTATAGATCCATTGTTTAAAGATGTTGCATCAAAGGTATATGAACAATATGAAACTGGAAGTGTTAATCCGGCAGCGATTATTGGCTCATATAGCGATGGTGATATGCATAGTGAGATAGCGGCGATGTTCAGCGCTGAATTAAGCGAGTCGCTTAGTAAGTCAGAAAGAGAAAAAACACTTAATGATACAGTACTAAGGGTTAAGAAGAGCAGCCTTGATTATAAGCTTGAACATGCAGCAGATGCAAAGACTATGCAGGATATCATAGGCAGACAGATGAAGTTAAATAATATTCACATTAGTTTATAATACATGCGAAAGGTGGACCATTGTAATGGCAGTAAAGAAGGAAAACTTAAACGAGGAAGAATTAAAGGAAACTAAGAAGACAACTAAAAAGAAAGCTGATGAAGCTGTGGCAGCAAAGAAACCTAAGAAGTCAAAGAAGGAGGAAGCTGCACAGCCAGAGCTTTCAGAAGAGGAACAGGCAAGAATTATACAGGAAAAATTCATGGAAAAGTGCAGGGGGATTCTTGCTATAGCCAGAAAGAAAAAGAATGTCCTTGATTATAAGGAGATTATGGATTATTTCCAGGATACAGATTTTGAAGCTGATAAGATGGAAAAAGTATTCGAGTTTCTTGAAGGCTGCAATATAGATGTCAAGATGAATGACGATGATGGAGATGTAGAAGATGATATTATTCTTTCGGATGAAGATGATATCGATATAGAAAAGATAGATCTTTCTGTACCAGATGGAATCGGACTTGAAGATCCTGTAAGAATGTATCTGAAGGAAATAGGTAAGGTGCCTCTTCTTAGTGCAGAAGAAGAAATAGAATATGCACAGAGAATGGAAGAGGGTGACGAGGAAGCCAAGAAGAGACTTGCGGAAGCTAACTTACGTCTTGTTGTAAGTATTGCAAAGCGTTATGTCGGCAGAGGCATGCAGTTCCTTGATCTTATCCAGGAGGGTAACTTAGGTCTTATCAAAGCTGTTGAAAAGTTTGATTATCGTAAAGGATATAAGTTCTCAACATATGCAACATGGTGGATAAGACAGGCTATTACAAGAGCTATAGCTGATCAGGCACGTACTATACGTATACCTGTTCATATGGTAGAAACTATCAACAAGCTTGTAAGAGTACAAAGACAGCTTTTACAGGAGTTAGGAAGAGAACCATCTCCAGAAGAAATAGCAGAGACTATGGATATTCCGGTTGAAAGAGTAAGAGAAATCCAGAAGATATCACAGGAGCCTGTATCGCTTGAAACACCTATAGGTGAAGAGGAAGACAGCCATCTTGGAGATTTTATACAGGATGACAATGTGCCTGTACCAGCAGAAGCAGCAGCATCTACTCTTCTTAAGGAACAGCTTGTAGAGGTGCTTGGAACACTTACAGAGAGAGAACAGAAGGTTTTAAGACTTCGTTTTGGCATGGATGATGGAAGAGCAAGAACTCTTGAAGAGGTTGGTAAGGAATTCAACGTAACAAGAGAGCGTATCAGACAGATTGAAGCCAAGGCGTTAAGAAAGCTTAGACATCCAAGCAGAAGCCGTAAGCTTAAGGATTATCTTGACTAATCAATGTCCAGGGATAATATTTAAGGATAGAGTTCAATAATAAAACTATGAATATAGATTTCTATTTATGATTGTGTCAGGATAAAGGATGATTTAATATAGTATAATAAATCAACAGGAAAAATGTATGAACAATATTATTAATATATCGGAAAGACTGAAATGTGTTGCAGGTCTTGTTAATAAAGGTGCAAGGGTGGCTGACATTGGCACAGATCACGCATATCTTCCTATATATCTTGTTCAGAACGAGATAAGTAATAAAGTATATGCGTGCGATGTACGAAAAGAACCATTAAGGCGTGCAAAGCTTCACATTGATGAATATGGTCTTTCAGATAAGATAACTACACAGCTTTGTGATGGGCTCAAAGGGATTAATAAAGGCGATGTTGATACAGTAACAATATGCGGCATGGGTGGAAAGCTCATGAAGAATATATTAAAAGCAGGTATAGACAAGCTGGGGGATAATACACAGCTTGTCTTATCTGCACAGTCAGAACTAAGGGATTTTAGAAAATACCTTCTAGAAACAGGCATAGATATTAAGTCAGAACATATGCTTTTAGAAGATGGAAAATATTATTTTATATTTGACTGTGTATACAACACACAAGATGAATATTATCTAAATGTAACTAATATTCAACAAAATAACATTTATGAACATGCAGCTGTTACAGGAGATATTCATAACAATGATAGTCACAAGGAAGATTATGACAAGGAAGATAATGATAAGAAAAAGATAACAGCCTACGCAGAGGAAGAATTAAGATATGGAAGATATCTTTTGGATAATAAGTCAGAGGTGCTTTACGAATATCTTAATAAGGAACTGACAAGCTGTAACAATATTAGAAATAGTCTTATTAATAATAAGGAACAGTCAATATCGATAGAGAGCAGAATACATGCTATAGATGAAGATATTGTTGTTATTAATAAGGCATTAGGAAGATGGAAGGAGTAATAATAATGCTTTTATCGCAGATGGCAGCAGATGCTGCAAAGGATTACAAGTATGATATTATTCTTGCCAATGTAAATGGCAGGCTTACAGAGATATCAGATATGGATATAACTGATGAAAAAGTGGAATTCATTACAGTAGGAGAGGCAGTGGGAAATGAGGCATATAAAAGAAGTGTTCTTCTTTTAATGCTAAATGCAATACATAAGCTTGATACAGATAATAGAATTAAGAGAGTTACTGTTGAGTTCTCGCTTAGTAAAGGTCTTTATTGTGATATAAAAGGAGATTTTGTAATCACACAAGAATTTCTTAATGATGTGAAAGAACTTATGAGAGCCGATGTTAAGAAAAATCTGCCTATTAAGAAGCAGGGAATGAAGACATCAGAGGCTATTAAGCTGTTCAAGAAGTTCGGAATGGAAGATAAGACACAGTTATTCAAATATAGAATTAGTTCTTATGTTAATGTATACAGCATAGAGGGTTATTACGATTACTTCTATGGTTATATGGCAGCTAATACAGGAATATTAAAGACATTTGACATATTTCAGTATGACAAGGGGTTTGTTCTCCAGTTACCAACTAAAGAGAATCCTGAAATAGTGCCGGAATTTGCACCACAGGCTAAGCTTTTTAATGTACTTATGGAAAGAAGCGAGTGGGCAGATATGCTTGGTGTTGATACAGTTGCATCATTGAATAAGCATATAATAAGCGGGGATATTAATTCACTTATTCTTGTTCAGGAAGCATTACAGGAGCAGAAGATTGTTGAGATTGTTAATCAGATAAAAGAAAGGGAAGGCGTTAAATTTATTATGATAGCCGGACCATCATCATCTGGCAAGACAACATTTTCACACAGATTGTCAATACAGCTTCGTGCAAGTGGATTTAAGCCACACGCAATAGGTGTTGATAATTATTTCGTTGAGAGGGAACAGACACCTCTGGATGAGAATGGAGAATATAATTTCGAGGATATTCATGCAATAGACATAAAGCTTTTTAATGACCATATGAATGCACTGCTTAGGGGAGAAAAGGTCGAGATACCTCAGTTTAACTTTCTTACAGGTAGAAAAGAATACAATGGTGAATATATACAGCTTGGCGATGAAGATATTCTTGTGATTGAAGGCATACACTGCCTTAATGATGAGTTATCTTACGCACTTCCAGTTGAAAGTAAGTTTAAAATCTATATAAGTGCACTTACACAGCTTAATGTTGACGAGCATAACAGAGTGGCAACGACTGACGGTCGTCTTGTAAGACGTATGGCGAGAGATTACAGGACTAGAGGTGCTTCTGCTAAAAAAACACTTTCTATGTGGGAGTCAGTAAGAAAAGGTGAGGAAAAGAATATCTTTCCTTATCAGGAGGAAGCTGATGTTATGTTTAACTCAGCACTTGCGTATGAGCTGTGTGTTTTAAAGCCGATAGTAGAGCCGCTGCTATTCTCAATAACAGAGGATGACCCGGAATATCAGGAGGCAAAGAGACTGTTAAAGTTCTTAGCGTACTTCCTTCCTTGTCAGTCAGGCAATGTTCCAATCAACTCTATAATGAGAGAGTTTATTGGTGGAGGGTGCTTCAGGGTATAATAAAAAATAAGTGCTTAAGTTGTTAGTGGAAGAATACTCGGTCACAACCGACTCGGTTGTGACCGAGTATTTTCTTTACATTATTAGAATATAATGATATACTTTTTATATAAAAGTGAATCTTAGGAGGATAGAATATATGAAATTTATAGGAAGGGAAGAACAGCTTAAGAGACTTGACAGAGTTATTAATACAGATGAATTAACATTTTCTTTAATATATGGAAGAAGACGTGTTGGCAAGAGTGAGCTTGTGAAGCAGGCTGTTAAAAGAAATAATGTTAAAAGCTTTTATTATGAGTGCAAGCAGGTTTCAGAAGCTGGTAATGCGGCAGGTCTTGGTGAGATAGTATCGGAGATTATGGGATTGCCGAAGCTAGGCTTTAGTGATATAGAAGCGGTGCTTAAATATATTTTTGAGCTATCTGTTAAAGAAAAGATTATTCTTGTTCTGGATGAGTATCCATACTTAAGGGAAAATATCAAGGGAATGGATAGCATATTGCAGTCGCTCGTTGATAAATATAAAGATACTTCAAAGATTACGTTGATAATACTAGGTTCTTATGTTGAAGTAATGCGTTCACTTTTAGAACATTCGAATCCTTTATATGGAAGGGTAGACCTGACTATAGATTTAAAACAGATGGACTATTATGAGTCAGCCTATTTTTATCCGAATTTCTCTGTGGAGGATAAAGTAAGGATATATTCTGTATTTGGGGGGATTCCATATTATAACCGTCTGATTGATGACTCTAAAAGTGTTAAAGATAATATTATTGAATTGATTGCATCTTCTGGGGCAAGACTTGAGAATGAGGTTTCAATGTATTTGAATGCAGAGATATCTAAGATAACAAATGCGAATGAAGTTTTTGAAGCACTCTCGAGAGGATATACAAGGTACAGTGATATATTGTCACAATCACACGTTTCAAGTGGACCAACACTTGTAGATGTTCTTGATAAGCTAATGAGAATGGAAGTTGTGGTGAAAACAGCACCGATTAATGATGGTAATAATAAAAAGAAGGCAGGATATTATATTTCGGATAATCTTTCACTATTTTACTATAGATATATTTTCAAATATTCATCTCAGATGAAGATAATGGACTCAGAGGTGTTTTATAAAAAATATATAGAAACAGACTTTGAAGAGCATTATGTACCACATATATTTGAAACAATATGCAGTCAGTATCTGATAAGAATGAACAGATTAGGGAATATAGAACCTGTATTTGAAAAGATTGGAAAATACTATTATGATAATCCAGTAGAACATACCAATGGAGAGTTTGACGTTGTTACAGAAGATGAAAATGGATATATATTTTACGAAGTAAAGTTTAAAAAGACACCAGTGACAGATGAGATTATAGAAAAAGAAATAAGTCAGGTGGAAGCAACAGGACTTAACTGTTATAAGTATGTATTTATATCAAGGTCTGGATTTAGTTGTCAGCAAAGGGAAAAAGTGAAGCTTGTTGAACTTAATGAATTGTATGCAGTGGATTAAACTGGATTTAATGAAATCGGATAATTATACTTGTGGATTTTATAGAATACTCGGTCACAACCGACTCGGTTGCGACCGAGTATTATTTTTGAATAAATTAACGGCAAAAACTATATAAATTGATATATAGATGTATATACTATTTTTTAAATGAATTCTTATATTCCCTTGACATTTCAAAAAGTTCATTAACATATCCTGGGGTTTTGTTATCAATATTTTTCTTGATTTCACTTAATATGTCTATATAGTCACCAAGCAGTACGCTTATATCTTGTGAGTTAGAAGCACATATCTGGTCCCACATTTCAGGAGATGAAGCAGCTACCCTTGTCATATCACGAAAACTTCCAGCTGCTAACTGCTGCATATGCTTGTCGTCATCGTCCTGTTCAGATACGAGCTTTACAAGTGCTGTTGATATGAGATGTGGAAGGTGGCTTATGGCAGCTACACTTTTATCGTGGATTGTATAGTCCATGATAATCGGATTAGCTTTCATATCACACACAAGTGCTTTGAAGCGTTCAAGCTGTTCTTTAGTAGTTTTTGATGTTGGTGTGATAACATAGCGGGCATTTTTCATTATTGCGGAAGATGAGTTGGCATAACCTGTGAGCTCTGAACCAGCCATAGGATGACCACCAATAAAAACATCTTCCATATCAAGCTCTTTAACAGTGTTATGTATTGAAGTTTTGACACTTCCAACATCCGTTATAATACAACTTTTTTTCACAATGCTTTTTAACTGTTTAAGATAATCATTCATAGTTATAACAGGTGTACATAGTATTATAAAATCACAATCAGATAATCTGTTATCAACAGAGTCAAGAACTTCGTCTACAACTCCATCTTTTTTAGCTTCATATACAGGTCCAAGCCTTCTGCTTGTAGCTATAATAGTATAATTGCTGCCTGATTCCTTAAGTGAATGTGCTATAGAGCCTGCAATAAGACCGAAGCCTATAAAACCAACTTTGCAATCCATAATATATTTAACCTCGTTTCTTTGTTTCGTTTAATTCAGTAAAATAAATGTTTTGAAATATTTTTAATGAGTTTAACACTTTAAAGCGGTAATGTAAAGGGATACGACTTATAAAATACTTTATTTTATAGATGTCAATATATTGTGTGATATATAAAATATTCTATTTATTGACAATATGTTGCTACTGTGTTATAAATATATTATCAATATGCATAACGATAATAATTTAGATTTCCCATTATTACAGCACTTTCATCCCAGAAAGTATTTCCAGAATTATCGCAGATATTTGATGAGATGAACGAATATCTTGCAAAACCAGAGGAGGTGCTAAGTATGTTTTCAGAGGCATTGAGAATACTTAATCACAATACGGCAGTACTTATGGTGGATGAATATAGAAAAAAATATCAGGAGATGGAAAATAATCTGAAGAAGGAAATCCAGGAAAAACAAAAGATACTAGACAGCCAGAAGGAACAGTTTAGTATAAAAAAGGAACAATATGAAGAACAACATTTAAAAGATCTAGAAAGAATAGCTGAACTTGAAGCTATGCTAAAGGAAAAGTAAAGAAATAGATTAAGATCAAGTATGGTATTGCATTGATAAAGGTGAGATATAGATTAAAGATGAGGGTTAAGTAAGCGGATAGATATGTACAGTTAAAGATGACTTTACATACTATCCGCTTATATTGTGTAGGATTATTGAACTGTGAAATTTTGTGAAAATTCTGGTTGATAAGAGCATATAAAGAAGTGGTCGGTTATTGACAAATCCTTTCATTGTGATAATATTTGAAAGTGAGTAAATATGTGATTGAAAGCACCGGAAGAGCATAGCCGGTGCAGGAATGAGGTTTTAAGATGGCTAATACAACAACTTATAATCCCAAGTCTATCGAGCCAAAGTGGCAGAAGTATTGGGCAGAACATGAAACATTTAAAACAGATGTATGGGACTTTTCAAAGCCAAAGTACTATGCGCTTGATATGTTCCCTTATCCATCAGGAGTAGGTCTTCATGCAGGCCATCCAGAGGGATATACAGCTACAGATATCACTTCACGTATGAAGAGAATGCAGGGATATAATGTACTTCATCCAATGGGATATGATTCATTTGGACTTCCAGCTGAACAGTATGCTGTTAAGACAGGTAATAATCCTAACGGATTTACACAAAAAAATATAGAAACATTCACTAAGCAGCTTAAGGAGCTTGGTTTTGATTATGACTGGAGCAAGACTTTAGCAACAAGTGATCCTAAGTTCTATAAGTGGACACAGTGGATATTCAAGCAGTTATATCTTGATGGTTATGCTAAGTATATAGATATGCCAGTTAACTGGTGTGAGGAACTTGGTACAGTTCTTTCTAATGATGAAGTTATTGACGGTAAGTCAGAGCGTGGCGGATACCCTGTTGTAAGAAAGAATATGAAGCAGTGGGTTATCGATCAGGTAGCATTTGCAGATAAGTTACTTGAAGGACTTGAACATATTGACTGGCCAGAGTCTACTAAGGAAATGCAGAGACACTGGATAGGCAAGTCAGAAGGTGTTGAGGTTGACTTTAAGATTGACGGTGGTGGAGATTTTTCTATCTTTACTACTTGTATTGAAACTATATATGGTATTACATTTATGGTACTTGCACCAGATGGAGATATCGTTAAAGAGCTTATGCCAAGAATCCAGAACAAAGAAGAGGTAGAAGCTTATATAGCAGAAACAGTTAAAAAGAATGATATGGACAGAACAGAGCTTAACAAGACTAAGTCAGGCTGTGTTCTTGAGGGAATCTACGCTGTTAATCCTGTTAATGGTAAGAAGGTTCCTGTATACATTGGTGATTTCGTTCTTGCTAACTATGGTACAGGTGCTGTTATGGCTGTTCCAAGCCACGATCAGAGAGATTTTGAGTATTCAGAAGCACATAATATTCCTAGAATACAGGTCATTGATGGTGCTGATGTATCAGAGAAGGCATTTGAGAAGTATGATTACCTTGGCAAGGGTTGCAAGCTTATCAATTCAGAGGAATTCACAGGTCTTACAGTAGAAGAGGCTAAGGAAGCTATTACCCAGAAGCTTGAAAAGATGGGAGTAGCAAGAAGAAAGGCTAACTATCACTTCAGAGAGTGGATATTTGCAAGACAGAGATACTGGGGTGAGCCAGTGCCTATCGTATATCTTGAGGATGGACAGATTCATGTCCTTGATGACGACGAACTTCCACTTATCTTACCAGAGCTTGAAGACTACAAAGGTAAGAATGGACAGGCACCTCTTGAAAATGCTACAGAATGGAAGAAGTATGAGCATAACGGACTTAAGGGTAAGAGAGAAACTTCAACAATGCCAGGTTCGGCAGGTTCAAGCTGGTATTATATGAGATATATTGACCCAGATAACGATAAGGAGCTTTGTGACCCAGAACTTCTTAAACACTGGCTTCCAGTAGATCTTTATATTGGTGGACCAGAGCATGCAGTTGGACATCTTATGTATTCAAGAATATGGAACAGATATCTGTATGATAAAGGCATATCACCAGTTGCAGAGCCATTCCAGAAGTTAGTCCACCAGGGTATGATTCTTGGTTCAAACGGTATCAAGATGGGTAAGAGATTCCCAGAATTCGTTATTAATCCAAGTGATATCGTAAGAGAGTATGGTGCTGATACTTTAAGACTTTACGAAATGTTCATGGGCCCTCTTGAGGCTTCTAAGCCATGGAGCCAGCAGGGTGTTGAAGGTGCAAGAAGATTCATTGGTAAGGTATGGAATTTCTTTACAACTGAGGGTAACGTTGTTGATGAGGATGTTAAAGAGCTTGAAAAGGTATATAACCAGACAGTTAAGAAGGTTACAGATGACTTTGAAAAGCTTGGTTTTAACACAGCTATCAGCCAGATGATGATATTTATGAATGCTGCAACTAAGCTTGGCAGATGCTCAAAGGAATATGCTGAAGGATTCATAAAGATGTTCTCATGTATATGTCCACACGCTGGTGAAGAAATGTGGAGTGTATTAGGACATGATGATACTATAGCATATGAAAGCTGGCCAGCATACGATGAAGAAGCCTGCAAGGAAGATACTGTAGAGATAGGTGTCCAGGTTAATGGTAAGGTTAAAGGAACTATATCTATAGCAGTTGATGAAGCTAAGGATTCAGTCCTTGAAAAGGCTAAAAAGGCAGTAGAAGGCAAGATTACAGGTAACATAATTAAGGAAATCTATGTACCTGGCAAGATTGTAAATATTGTTGCAAAATAAAAGCTATATTGCAGGTTTTGCATATATTCACATAACATGGATTTAACTATAAACATGGCCCTAATTGTAAAATGTCAATTAGGGTCATATTCACATGTAAGCTAATCAATTATTCTGGAATATTTCCACCTGGAACTATCTGCTTATATATCATTTCACAATCCTGCTTTGTAAATTGTATACCAGCCTGTTTTGCCTTCTGGCTTAATGCGAATACAAGAGGAAGCAGTTCTTCCTTACTTTTTCCTTTGGATAGTGTCTTGAATTCATTTAATAGCAGCTGCTTTCTAAAATCAGTTTCTGACATAACTATATTCTTACCTCTGTCAATATGTTTACATATATAGATATGAAGTGTGTAGAACAAATATGTATATTTGTTAGCAGTTTAACAGCCAGACTCATCATCTGGATTCATTCTGGCTTACATTAAAGTCGAGGGAATCAAGCTGTTTTATATATTCGTTATACAGATCTTTCTGGCTGGAATTCATAATATTTCCAAGCATGTCAGAAGTATTTATGGAACTGTTACTTTTATAGTTATTGTTTCCATCGTTATTATTTTTATCGTTATGAATTTCATCGTTATTGCTAGAAGAGTTATTGCTGGAAGAGTTATTAAATATATCCATCATATTAAACATATCAGACATTTTGTTTAAGTTTCTGTATGTATTAATCATATTTACTATATTTCCAGAACAATAAGTTTTTACTGTGTTTATAAGCTGTTCGTTTCCAAGTATTTCGCTTATGGGAGTGTTGAAGTTTATACCGCTGCTGTTACAGCAGGATTTAAATATGTTACAGTTGACAGGTGAACTATAGAAACGCATCGTGTTTTTTAGTTCACTGGTACGGATAAGAGTGGAAATGCTGCGTTGCATATTGTATTCCATAAAGGGAAGAATAGCTTTAAGAAGCTGGATATAATCAGGCTGGGTTATCATATCAAATTCTGTCATGGGAATCGACTTAGACATAATATACAGTAGTCCTATATTGATTTATATAAATATATTCAGAAAAACTAAGCATATGACATCAATAAATTAAATATAAGCAGTTTAAGGCAGCTGCAGACAATAAAAAGCAGCCATATAGCTTTACACCTGTAGATAATGCGAATAATGCGTGCTTATAAATCAATGGTAAAATATCAAGCAGGTGTATGCAATATGGCTGTAATAAAATATTATATCAGTAGATAAGAATTATTCAGGCAAATGCAGTCTAGCAGCCACAGCCGTTATTGCATCCGCAGCCACCATTGCAGCCACATCCACCAAAGCCTAATGTACTGCCGCAGTCACCACAGCCGCCACATAAGAGAAGAAGGCATATAAGCCAGATACAGTTATTGTTTCCATAGCCGCCACATCCACCGCAGCCGCTATTGCATCCGCCGCCATTGTTATCAAAAAGAAGTAAGAGAATAATAAGCCAGATGCAGTTGTTTCCACCACAACCACAATCTCCACATCCGTTGCATCCTCCGCAGTTTGTTGCTGCTAAATCACTCATAAAAAATCCTCCGATTAAAACATTTACAATACAATAATATGAATGCAGGCTTGTTAGTGTTACTTATTTTTTTTGAAATATTGCAATATTTATAAAATTATTATATCATCAAGGGGTATGTGTGTTCAGACTATACAGATACATAGATAGGAGCGTAAGGATATGAAAGTATCAGTTATTATTCCTTCACTGAATCCAGATGACAAGCTGGTTACAGTAGTGGATTCACTTGTAAAGAAGGGATTCAAGGATATAATATTAGTTAATGACGGAAGTGACAAGAGTCATATGTGGCCTTTTGAAAAAGTGGGTACGTATGATGAATGCACAATTCTTACTCATGAAGTTAATAGAGGAAAAGGAAGAGCTTTAAAAACTGCCTTTGAATATTGTATAAAAAACAGGGAAGGTTATATTGGAGTAGTTACAGTAGATGGTGATAACCAGCATCAGGCTGACGATATAATGAACTGTTGTGAAGCTATGGCCTCGCAGGATAAGGTTGTGCTTGGAGTAAGAAAATTTGATGGAGATGATGTTCCTTTTAAAAGCCGGTTTGGCAATAACCTTACAAGCTTTGTGTTTAAAGCTATGTGTGGACTGGCTATATCAGATACACAGACAGGATTAAGAGCCATACCTTATAAGTTTCTACAGACCTTTTGTGATATTGAAGGGGAACGTTTTGAATATGAAACAAGAATGCTTCTGGAGTTTAAGAGGTCATCGATACCTTATATGGAGGTGCCCATTAAGACTGTTTACATAGAAGAAAATGCATCTACGCATTTCAATCCAGTTAAGGATTCAATAAAAATATATAAGGTCATATTCAGATATACTTTTTCGGCAACAGCGTTAAAGTATGTGCTAAGCTCACTTGCATCGTGGGTTATAGATAATTTAATATTTAATTTACTTGATATTTTTCTTGTTATGTTTACAATATCATTAAGGCTGCTGTTCAGCACAGTTGTGGCAAGAATAATATCATCTGTATTTAATTTTACAATGAACAGAAAACATGTATTTAAGTCAGATAAAGATGTTAAGGCAGCAGCAGTAAGATATTATATACTGTGGTTCTGCCAGATGGCAGTATCATATCTTCTCGTCTTTTTGTTTACTAAAATGCTTATGCTTGGTACTACAGCAGTAGGTATAACCAAGATAATTGTAGACGTTGTTTTGTTCGTTGTGAGCTACAATATACAGAAAAGATGGGTATTTAAATAAATTTTATTAGAATGAGGAAAATGATGAAAAAGAATGTATTAAAATGGTTAGGCCGGATTGGTGCCACTTTGCTTACGACAATAGTGATTCTTGTTGTCGGTCTGTATGGTGTTATGGCTATGCTTGCATGGGGTCCATCAAAGGTTGCAAAGAAACAGTTTATTATGTCACTACAGGAGACAGGAGAGCTTGGTTTTATGGCTAACTGGTTCTGCTCACAGGAAGAAATCGACAAGATAAAAGAAGAGAATTCGGTTAAAGATACAACAGATATAACAGATTCAAGCCTTGTTGTAATAGGCAATTCTGAAACAAGTGATGAAGAGGATCTTTATGTGGTTGATATAAAGGCAGAAGCTTACAGTGGAAAGCTTATGGTTATAAAGGATCCATCAAGACTTTTTGTTGGTACTGTTCCAGAGTTTAAGCTTGAAAAGGGCTGGACAGTTTCAGAGATAGCACAAAGATATGATGCAGTTGCAGGTATCAATGGTGGAGAGTTCGTAGATTCAACACCACAGACAGCGATGCCTATAGGACTTGTTATGGTTGATGGCAATGTCTTAAAAGGAACTGCCGGTGAAATGTATCATGTTACTGGAATAACATTTGATAACAAGCTTGTTATGGGTAATATGACAGCTGCAAAGGCACAGGAGCTTGGAATAAGAGATTGTGTCAATGTAAGTAGTGATATAGGTCCATTTCTGATTATCAATGGAGAAGCACAGGATGTTGATGGCGTTGGTGGTGGACTTAATCCGCGAACAGCTATAGGACAGAGAGCTGATGGTGCCATCCTTCTTCTTGTTGTTGATGGAAGACAGGTTACAAGCCTTGGGGCTTCATTCTCTGATCTTCAGGATATAATGCTTCAATATGGGGCGGTAAATGCATCTGCTATGGATGGAGGAACATCAACACAGATGTATTATAATGGTGAGGTTATCAATAAGCCATATTCACCAACAGGTCCAAGAACACTTCCAACAGCGTTTTTGATTAAGTAAATGTGATAATGGAATGGAGAATATATGTCAGATATGAATAACAACGTAAAAGATAATAAGAAGAATCCTTTTAAAAGACTTTCTTCATTTAAGAAATTCCTGATAATATATGCATCTGCATTGATAGTTATAATAGCTGCTGCATTAGTGATTTTACATGGTTTTCTTAAGGATTATGAGTCAGGACGCCCGGCTAATACGATGGATACGCTTGTTGCCCATATTGAAAAGGGAAATGTCGGAGAGTGGATTAAGAAAAGTGGATTACTCGGTGAATTTGAAACAGAAAGTATAGTATCAGATTATTTTAGAGATACATTTGAAGGAAAACAGATAAGCTATAAGAAAAAGGCTGGAGAGTATTCAGAAAGCACACCTGTGTATGTTTTGTATGCAGATGATGATAAAATAGCAAGTGTGAGTCTTGATGAAAGCAGGAAAAATGCACATAAGTTCACGGAATGGAAGATTTCTTCCATCAACTTTAATGTTAATGCACATGACAAGAGCCATGCGGTTAAAGTTACAGTACCAAAGGGAAGTGATGTAGAACTGAATGGTGTAAAGGTATCGTCAGACTATATAACAGGTGAGAGCAGCGTGGATTTGTGTAAGCATGTATCCGACTATGTGGATACACCAGTTAATGATATATATGAAATCACAGGTCTTTTTACAGCTCCAGACGTTAAAGTGTATTCATCTGGAAAAGAACTTTCTACAGAGCTTGATAAAGAGGGATATGTTGCATATTATCCTGGTGATGATTCTTTGCTTGAAGAGGAAAAACAGCATATATTGCTTGTTGCTGAGAACTATGGAAAGTATATGATCAACAGAGGCAGCCTTACAACTTTGTCTGGTTATATGATTGGAACTGCTAAAGAATATATGAGTGATATTCCGGCTATAGATGTTTATCTTATAGGAAGGACATTCACATACAATATAACTGATGAAAATATAAGTAATTTCAGAAAATATTCTGATGATTGTTATTCATGCAACGTGGATTACAAGCTTAATGTAAACTGGTCATCGGGAAGTACTACATATGATATTGCATTAACTTATATATTCGTAAAACAGGATGGTAAGTGGATGTTAGCAGACTTTAAGATCAGATAAGAGGATTGTAACAATGTCATCTAAAAATAAACGTAATTTTATTCTGCAGGGTTCCATACTTGCAATGGCTGGAATATTTGTAAGAATAATAGGAATGGTATATAGAATTCCAGTCCTGAATATTATAGGAAGTGAAGGAAATGGAATATACGGAACAGCATTTAATGTATACAATATAATGCTTGTTCTTTCATCATATGGACTTCCTATGGCAGTATCAAAGCTTGTTTCTGCAAGATTTACAAAGAAAAAGTATAAGAGTGCTGCTAAAGTACTCAGATGCTCAGTGATCATAGGAGTTATCATGGGTGGAGCAGCTGCGCTTCTTGTATTTTTTGGAGCTGGCTTTATAGAAAATGTCGTATATGGTGGTGGTATACCTGGACTTGCGATTCCACTAAGAGTACTGGCACCAACTATATTTCTTGTTGCAATATTAGGGGTGCTAAGAGGGTTCTTCCAGGGACAGGGAACTATGATACCAACAGCTGTTTCACAGATTATAGAACAGCTTGTGAATGCTGTGGTTAGTATTGTGGCTGGATATATGCTTATGAAAGCATATGTATCAGCAAGTAATACCGCAGCATATGGAGCAGCAGGAAGTACATTGGGAACTGCGATGGGAGCATTGACGGCTCTTGTTTTTTTTGTATTTCTGTATATGTTGTACCGTCCTAAGTTTATGAGGATGGTCGCAAGGGATAATAGTCCTGATTGGAGAGATACTAATCAATATATATATAAGACTATTATTGTAACTATGCTGCCTATTATTCTTAGTCAGACATTTTATCAGATAAGTGCTCTTTTAGATGATGTTTTGTTTAGTAATATAATGGTTGTAAGAGGTGCATCAGCTAATATTACAAGGGATCTTGGTAATTTCAGCTCAAGTTATACACTTCTTATAAGTATACCGCAGGGTATAGCTTCAGCACTTTCAGCATCGATGCTTCCAAGTATTGTGGCCTCTTATACAACAGGGGATAAGGAGAGTATATATTCAAAGTTGACAAAGACATTAAAGACTAATATGTTTGTTGCTGTACCTTCATTTATAGGATTGTTTGCGATTGGTGAGCCGATTATCAGGCTTTTGTTTGCAAGATATGATAGCGTGCAGGGTGGGATGATGTTAAAGCTTGGAGCTGTTGCTATAGTTTTTTATACACTTTCCACAGTCACAAGCTCAGCACTTCAGGCAGTTGATAAAGTGAAATCTCCGATGTATCATTCATTTATATCACTTGTTGTTCATATAGTGCTTGTAGTAGTGTTGTTATTCACAACAGATCTTGGAATATATGCTCTTGTTATAGGTAATGCTTCATTTCCTGTTATTATATTTATATTGAATCTTATAACATTGTACCGGGAAGATGGTTACAGGCTGCCTGTTATGAAGATATTTGCAAGACCATTTATATGTTCAGCATTTATGGGAGTGTTCACAATATTATCATATAATATGATGTATAATGCTACATCATCAAATGCTATTTCAGTTATTGTTGCACTTGTTGTTGCACTTGTAACATATTTTGGCTTATATGGAATTATACTAAAGAAATTTAGAGGTGTTTTATAGTTATGTGATGTTTATGGTGAAAGAATTCCTGACCATGGCATCGGTTAAAGGATTGGAAAGAGAGGAAAGACATGCAGAATAAATTCACAGACCAGGCAAGAAGAGTTCTTGAACAGGCTGCATTTGCTGCAGAGGTTAATGGACATTGTTATATAGGCTCGGAGCATTTGCTGCTTGGACTTATACAGGTAGAGGACTGCCTGGCAGGTAAGGTTCTTTTAAACAATGATGTTACAGAGAATAAGGTGCTTAATCTTATATATCAGCTTATAGCCCCTGATTGCGCAGTCAGCGTTAAGGAGCCGGCAGTATATACTCCAAGAGTTAAAAAAATTCTTGTAAATGCAGGTAATGAAGCGGCAAGATTCAAGGCAGACAGCATAGGAACTGAGCATATATTGATAGCTATGTTAAAGGAAACCGATAGTGTTGCATCAAGACTTCTTAATACTATGGGTGTATCTGTTAAGAAAATATATACAGAGCTTCTTGAAGGCATGGGAGAGGATGTATCACGTTTACGTGAGGATTTCCAGAATGGACGTATCAGGCAGAAGGATAAAAGGGCAACTGCCATGCTGGATCAGTATAGCAGGGATCTGACAGAGCTTGCAAGACAGAAAAAACTGGATCCTGTTATAGGAAGAGATGCAGAAATCCAGAGAGTTATCCAGATATTATCAAGAAGGACAAAGAATAATCCATGTCTTATAGGCGAACCGGGAGTTGGTAAAACAGCTGTTGTAGAGGGGCTTGCTTTACGCATAGTGGAAGGGGAAGTTCCTGAAACTATCAAGGATAAAAGACTTGTTACACTTGATTTATCAGGCATGGTTGCAGGCTCTAAGTACAGAGGTGAATTCGAGGAAAGGATAAAGAGAGTTATAGCTGAGGTAAGGAATGCTGGCAATGTGATTCTTTTCCTTGATGAGATTCATACAATTATAGGTGCAGGCGGTGCAGAAGGTGCTATAGATGCATCTAATATATTAAAGCCTTCACTTGCAAGAGGAGAAATTCAGCTTATAGGTGCAACAACACTTGAAGAATATAGAAAACACATAGAAAAGGATGCAGCGCTTGAAAGACGATTCCAGCCCGTTAAGGTAGAAGAACCAACAGAAGAAGAGGCTGTTGATATTCTTATGGGACTTAAGAGCAGGTATGAGGAACATCATAGTGTTAAGATAACGGATGATGCTGTTAAGGCAGCAGTCAGGTTGTCTAAAAGATACATCAATGACAGGTTCCTTCCAGATAAGGCTATTGATCTTATAGATGAGGCATCATCAAGAACAAGGCTTTTAGCATATGCTGTACCAGCAGATATTAAAAAACTAGAAAAACAGATTGAAGAGTTGTCACAGGAAAAGGAAGCTGCGATAAAGAAAGAAAAATATGATGAAGCCTCTGATATAAAGAAACAGCAGGCAAGAAAAAAGACAAGGCTTGAAAAGCTTAAGAATAAGTGGAGAGAACAGATGGATACATCTGAGCTTGTTGTTGATGAGGATATTATCGCAAAGACAGTTGCCATGTGGACAAAGATACCTGTCACAAAGATTGCAGAGGCTGAATCAGAGAAGCTTATTAATCTTGAACAGACACTTCATAACAGGGTTATAGGACAGGATGAGGCTGTAAGCGCAGTTGCCAAAGCGATAAGAAGAGGAAGAGTAGGACTTAAGGATCCTAACAGGCCAATAGGGTCATTCCTTTTCTTAGGACCTACAGGTGTTGGTAAGACAGAACTTTCAAAGGCACTTGCTGATGCGATGTTTGGAACAGATAATTCACTAATAAGGGTTGATATGTCTGAATATATGGAAAAGCATACAGTATCTAAGCTTATAGGTTCACCTCCAGGATATGTCGGATATGATGAAGGTGGACAGTTAAGCGAAAAGGTAAGAAGAAATCCGTATTCTGTAGTGCTTTTTGATGAAGTTGAGAAAGCCCATCCGGATGTGTTTAATGTGCTTCTTCAGGTACTTGATGATGGACACATAACAGACTCAACAGGAAGAGTAGTCGATTTTAAGAATACGGTGATTATTATGACATCAAATGCGGGTGCGGAAAACATAGTTGCACCTAAATCTCTTGGTTTTGCTTCATCGTCTACAGATGAACAGATTCACGATGATATGAAGAATAAGGTTATGGATGAGGTCAGGAGAATGTTCAGACCAGAGTTCTTAAACCGAATAGATGACATTATAGTATTCCATATGCTTAAGAAAGAACAGATAGGACAGATAGTTGATATTATGATGAAAACTATCAACGACAGGATTATGGAACAGATGAAGCTTTCTGTAGAACTTGATGATGATGCTAAAGCATATATTGTTGACAAAGGATATGATGCAAAATATGGAGCACGTCCATTAAGAAGGACTATCCAGAATGAGATTGAAGATGAACTTGCAGAAAGAATTCTTGAAGGAAAGATAAAGGCTGGTAACAGAGTATTAGTTACAGTTAAAGATAAGAAGCTTGATTTTGTTTTGAAAAGAGGATATAACAGATAAAAGTTAACAAATAATACTAGTAAAATACTAGCATTTTTATACAATTTGATGTATAATCAGAATATGAATAATTATTATGTTTCTTAAAGTAATCTGTTGGTTATATTTGTGATACATAATAAAATCGTAAAAAACGCAGGAGGACAATAATATGCCAGTAATTAATGAGTTGATTCGTTCAGAAAAGGATGGAACTCTTAGCTTTGGTAATTATGAGCTGGATACTAAGTCTAAGTTATCGGATTTCGAACATTGTGGAGATACTTATAAGGTTAAAACATTCAAGGAAATAACTAAGTTAGAGCGCAATGGTTCTTTCGTATATGAGTCAGTACCAGGAACAGCTGTTATGAATTTTAAGGCGACAGATACAGGCTTATCATTCAAAGTAGAAGGCAGTGAAGATGCACAGATTACTGTAGAGCTTGAGGAAGGTGCTTCATATAATGTAACAATTGATGGTGCATTTGAAGGCAGTATGACTACTAATATGGGTGGTAAGATAGTTCTTTCAGTAAGTCTTGAGGAAGGCAAAGCTGTCGGAGTAGAAGTAGTTAAAGCATAAAGTGTATGATTATTAATACAATATAACAATTAAATTGCTGCACCGCGCATAAAGTCATAGCCTGACCAATGCTGGTGCAGCATTTTATTTAAGTTGCAAGGAGGGAAAAGTGGCAAAAAGTAAAAATACAGCTTTTTTTTGTAGCGAATGTGGGTATGAATCATCTAAATGGTATGGCCAGTGTCCTGCTTGTAAGGCCTGGAATACATTTGTTGAAGAACCTGTAGCAGGTAAGACGGCTGTAAAAGGGTTGTCGGTGGTAAGAAAAGATGGTTTAACTAAAGCAAGCCATCCAGTCAGCCTGAAAGAAATAAGTACAGAAGAAAAAGAGAGAACACTTACAGGGATTAAAGAGCTTGACAGGGTACTTGGTGGTGGCATAGTCCAGGGCTCACTTGTTCTGGTTGGAGGAGATCCCGGGATAGGTAAATCAACACTGCTTCTTCAGATGTGTTATAACATTTCAGATACGAAAGATAAGGTTTTGTATATATCAGGTGAGGAATCTCTGACACAGATTAAGCTTAGGGCTGAAAGAATAGGTGAATGCAGCGATAATCTGAAAATACTATGCGAAACCAATCTGGATATTATAGAGCAGGTTTTAAAGAAAGAGATGCCTAAGGTTGTTATTATAGATTCCATACAGACTATGTACAGAGAAGAAATATCTGCTGCACCAGGAAGTGTGTCGCAGGTAAGAGAAAGTACATCTATTCTTATGCAGCTGGCAAAAGGGTTGGATATAACCATATTTATTGTAGGACATGTAACTAAGGAAGGTGTAGTTGCAGGACCAAGAGTGCTTGAACATATGGTTGATACAGTGCTTTATTTTGAAGGTGACAGATATGCATCATATAGGATTTTAAGAAGTGTAAAAAACAGATTTGGTTCAACTAATGAGATAGGGGTTTTTGAGATGCGTCAGGATGGTCTTGTTGAAGTGGCTAATCCGTCTGAATATATGCTTAACGGAAGACCGGAGGGAGCCTCAGGTTCAGTTGTTGTGTGTCTTGTTGAAGGAACAAGGCCGCTTATGGTAGAAGTGCAGGCACTTGTATGTGATTCTAATTTTGGCATGCCAAGACGTACAGCAGCAGGCACGGATTATAACAGAGTGAATCTTCTTATGGCTGTTCTTGAAAAAAGAGCAGGAATGAGAATGTCATCAAGTGATGCGTATGTAAATGTTGCAGGTGGTATAAAGGTAACGGAACCGGCTCTAGATCTTGGAATTGTTATAGCACTTGTGAGCAGCTTCAGGAACAAAGAAATTGACAGTAAAACAGTTATATTTGGAGAGGTTGGCTTGTCGGGAGAGGTAAGGGCTGTTACCCAGGTCCAGCAAAGAGTGAATGAAGCCGTAAAACTTGGCTTTACGACATGTATATTGCCATCAGTCTGCTTGAAAAACATTAAAAATAATGATAAAATCAATCTTATTGGTATACATAACGTAAATGAAGCCATAAACCTGATATAATGAGCGCAAAAGAAAAGGAAGCGGCTGCGAAGCAGACATTTACTTTTCTTGCGCCATTAACGAATGAACACAAATATAATAATATATATGGAGGAATACCATGGATAATAATAATCTGGTTAATGATTTATCTGGAATACTTGATGGACTTGATTCATCACAGGAACAGCTTGAAAAGGATGCGTTTGATGTTATCAATTCATCTGATACATCGCTTAATCTTGTAAAGGAAAGTATATCGAGTGTTGAAGAAATCCTTAAAATGATAGATGAACTTAATGAAATAGCAGAGGAATCAGCAACAAGAATAAGAGAACTTGAAAAGCTTTCTAAAGACATTGAACAGTTTGCTGGTGTTATATCATCTATATCAAACAGAACCAATATACTATCGCTCAATGCTTCTATTGAGGCAGCAAGAGCAGGTGAACATGGAAGGGGCTTTGCAGTAGTTGCAAGTGAAGTGCGTAATCTTGCAGCGCAGTCAGCTAAGTCATCAAAGGAAATAACTGATACCATCACTATGGTTCAACAGTCTGTAGGAAAAACAGTAGATTCTATGAAAAATATATATGAGAATTCAAACCAGCAGAAAGAAAAAGCGGATGAGATAGGAAATGTTCTCAATAAAGTTGTAGAGGCAGCATATACTGCTAATGAAGTTGCTAGAAATATAGAAAACGAGATTGCATATCAAAGAGAAATTACTGATAAGGCGAAGAATGTACTGATATAGGATATAATTATATTAGTGATATTAATTGAATATAAGTAAATAAGGCTTTTATATGATGTGTGAAGGGGGATAACCATATGTATCAATGTCCTTGTTGCGGAGGAAGACTGATATTTGATATACCATCGCAGCAGCTGAAATGTGATCACTGTAGTAATAGCTTCAATCCATATGAAATAAGCAAAGAACATGATGCACAGGAAAGTGTTGAGTATGATGTTACTGTATTCAGGTGTCCGCAGTGTGGAGGAGAAATACTTAGTACTGATAATACAGCAGCGAATTTCTGCAGTTTCTGCGGCGCATCGACGATTCTTACCAGCAGGGTCACAAAAGAACTAAAGCCAGGGTATATCATACCATTTTCAAAAACAAAGCAGGACTGCAAGCGTGCATATAAAAGCATGATGCGTTATGCATTATTTGCACCTGGGGAGTTGAAAGACGAGAAGTTTATAGATGGATTCAGAGGGATATATATTATATGCCGTACTGGACATATTATATTGCACAAAAGGGTCCAGTGTGCCTTAAAGGTTCAAAAAGCCACCGCAGTGGCGATTATATATATACAGATCATTATGATATTACTGGTGATGTGGATTGCTATTATAAGGGACTTTCATATGATGCCTCATCATCTTTTGACGATGGTATAAGTGAAATTATAGCACCATATGATGTTAAGAATATGAAAGAATTTACACCATCTTTTTTAAGTGGTTTTTATGCAGATACAGCGGATGTTGCGGCGGATGTATACAGGATGGATGCAGAAGCTATAGCAGTTGATGAAACGTATAAGCATATTAAAAAAACTGCCCATCTGGGTTCTGTAAGCATTGACAGTTATCAGGGAAATATGGAAAGAAGGCTTGGAACAAAGGTAGTATCTGAAGATAGAGCACTATTCCCAGTGTGGTTTTTATCTTATCGCAATAAAGACAGAGTCGCATATGCAATTATAAATGGACAGACAGGAAAAGCTGTTGCAGATCTGCCAGTATCACTTGTTAAATATTTCGTTGGTTCGGCTTTGCTTGCAATTCCGATATTCATATTGCTTAATTTTATGTTTACGATAAGACCGAAAGTAACACTTGTAGTGGCTTCTTTTATAGCCTTGATCACAATCATAATGTATGTGAGTGAATTGAAAAAATATACATAAAAGACAAGAAACTAGATGACAGGGGAAGAATGTATGCTGGTTTGGGCTTGGAAGAAAATATGTCTTCCATGGATAAGCTAAAAGAAGATCAAAAGCTTGCTGACAGCATAGCTGATGCCGTGGAAGAAGGCAGAAACAGGAAAGATAAGAAAAAATGTTTATATAAAGAGAAAAGAGAAATTTCATGGACTATGAAGATTGCCATAATTGCTGTTATATTCAGCGGAGTTGTTCCGGTGTTATACACGTTACAGTTTGCAGCAATATTATATGGCGGCAGTACTGTATCTTTGGGTATGGGATTTCCTATATGTGTTACATGTTTTGCAGCAGGCGTTATACTTACTGTTACCAATCATAAGATATTTAAGAATGTATCGGGAAAGAATATATCTGGTAATATAGGCTCGCTTGCGGCTATGCTTATTGCGGCGGTGGTACTCTGGTTTAATCCAGTATCTGATATATATTACTATGCAGCTGTTATTGTAGAATTAATAGCTATAATATATACTGTTACGGATCTTATAAGATACTATAATATGCTTGCAACAAGGAAGCTTCCACAGTTTGATAATTATCGTGGAGGTGATGATAATGCGTGATAAGATATATAAGCATAACAAAATGAGCAGTATAGCTGTATTTTCTGCCACATTTATGATTATTGCTGCGATATTTTTGCTTCTCTCAGTGAAAAATGTAAGAGCAGAGGACGAAAAAGAATATAAGAATGTATATATTAATCCAGATACAGGATATGAAGCTATTATTGAAGATGATGCAGCACTTATGGCAGAGAATGATTATGAAGCACTGCTTGGACTTATGAAGCAGATTACATTATATGGAAATGTGATGCTGAAAACGATAGAAACTAACAATATGTCAACGGAAGGCTATATAAGAGCTCTGTATAATGAAAGATTCAAATCTAATAGTGGAACTATACTTGTAATAGATATGGATAATAGAAATATATGGATACATAGTAATGGTAAGATATATAATACTGTGACAAGCTCATATGCAGATACAATAACTGATAATGTATACAGGTATGCATCATCAGGTGATTATTATACATGTGCATATAAAGTTTTTGAGCAGGAGCTCGCGCTGCTTAAAGGGAGTAAAATATCTCAGCCAATGAAGTATATAAGTAACGCACTGCTTGCGATAGTTGCGGCTTTACTTATTAACTATGGTATTGTAAGAATGTATGTCAGAAAAAAAGTACCATCTATAAAGAAGATTATGAATGTTATATTGGTAAATAAAGCATTTGATAATTGTAAAGTAGTCCATACATACCAGAGCAAGACATATTCTCCTGTTGAATCAGATTCAGACAGTGGTTCATCAGGTGGAAGTTCATCAGGTGGCTCGTCAGGAGGTTCATCAGGTGGAGGCGGTGGTGGTGGACACAGCTTTTAAAAATAAGTTTCCAATGCGTTTGTGTGTACACAAATGTATTGGGAACTTTTATTTTTTTATACATACATAAAATGGTTAATCTAAAGTGTACCCTTTGTCAAGGACACTATGACTTTTCCTTTTCAGATTTCTATTTTATATTTGTTTGTTGTGTAGAGGCATCAAAGTGATGCCTCTGATTGATTGTTTTTACCTTTTGCTTTAGGGATTATCAGTGGATAAATTCCTGTTGTCAGATATTGATAATATTCAACAGGTGACAACCTTGCTAAGTCCCATTGATAACGTTCTGTATTATAATATTCTGTCCAATCCCTAACTGCGTTTAATATCTCCTCATAGCCGTAGCACTCTGATAGATCTAATTCATCTTTCATATGACCAAAGAATGATTCCTGAGGAGCATTGTCCCAACAGTTTGCTCTACGTGACATAGACTGTCTCAGTTCGTTATCCTTTAACAATTGGATAAATTTAATGCTGGTATAGTGAGAACCCTGATCGCTATGTATTAATGTTTCTGTGCTTAAATCAGTTCCATGTTTTTCTATTAACTGCTTTACTGTTTCTAATACAAAATCAATTTCTAGTGATTCGCTGAGAACCCATGACAGAAGTTCCTTGGTACAGGCATCTATAATTGTTGACATATAGCACCGGGGTGCTTTTCCATTTATAATATACGTGATATCCGTTAACAGAATTTTTCTTGGTCCGTGTTCCTCGAATTCACGGTTTACTATATTGGGTGCGGTATATGCAGTTGCCATTGCTTTTGCCATTCTCCGATAGGGATTTGCCTTGCGGATAGGGCACTGTAAGTTGTACTTCTTCATCAGCCGCCGGATTTTTTTGATATTCATCACTATCGGCGGTTCCATGTGTAACAGCCTCATATATATGCTACGGGCACCTTTATGATATCCTCGGTACTGGTATGCTTTCAGAATCAAAAGAAAATCCTGTCTGTCCCGTTCCTCCCTTTCCATTCGCTGGTCTTCTGTTGAGAGATAATGGTAATATCCCGAACGGGATACTCCTGCAATTTCGCACATGGCAGCTACATTCAATATATTATTGTTTTTTTGCACGGTATCATAAATAATTTGATACTTTGCATGTGCTGGTATTTTCATTATTCCGGAGCCTCCGGATTTAAAGATACAATTTTTTTTAGAAACTCAATCTCCTGATCTTTATATGCCAGTTGCATTTCTAAATATTTTATCCGATTTTCAGCCGAAAGATATCCGTTGCAGCCCTGTGCATAGGTGTTAAGATCACGAAAACCATTTCCCTTTTTTACTTCATTTCCAATCATGGTTTTCAGACCATTTATTCTGGAATCCCCCAGGATATTTGGATCTATCCCAAGAGTCGAAACAATCTCACGTGGAAGCCTGCCCTTTGACAGTTCCTCCCAAAATAGTTTTTTAAATTCTGCCGAGAAATGTACAATGCTCGGTGATACATCCAATACATATTTACTATTTCTCAGTGTGAGCATTTCCTGTTCTGTAAACTTTTTGTTTGCCATAATTTCCTCCAATTCATTTTTATTGTAATATCAATCTGAATCGGAGTCAAAAAGCGATTTTGTCCAAAATAAAGGGGTTCATCAAAACCATGTCCGAATTTAAGGGTTCCCTGTAAACTCATTGTCTAGATTTAAGGGTTTTCATTAAAACTTACTGTCCAATTGTAAGGTTTTTTAAAACTCAAACTGTCTAATCTATAGGGTACATTTTAGTCTGTATCTGTAATCGCATTTACCCCATTGATAAAAGCCTTACTTTCTTTATAATTCCACACTTTTCCAAAATACGATAGAATATCGTTAACAGAACTATTCTCATCTGGATTCTCACAATACACCAACGCATCTCTGTCATAATTCTTATATGGCGAGCTGCTTCCTAAAAAATATGAAAATGTGTTTCTTCCACCTATTATATAACTGCTTCTATCAGCTATAAGATACTTATCATGAAGTCTTCCCATAGATTTCCATGGTGCAAACGGATTGACCTTATTATATATCTTAATACTTGTTCCTTCTCCTGCTGCCAACGCTTCAAAATAAGGATTACCATTCATACGAAGAAATCCAGATACTCCATCAACTATTACATTTACCGATACTCCACGTTCTGAAGCATCTAGAAGCGCACCAAGAATAAGCTTTCCACTATCATCTGCCCTGAAATCAAAGGTTGATAATATAATCTCATCCCTAGCATTGCTTATCAGCTTAATACGCTCAAGCAGTGCATCTCCATTATCTTCTATAACTTCCGCCATTTCCGGCTCTGTTCTTGTCTTCCATATATTATCAACAGACAGCTCTTCTTTGTCCTCTTTTGTCAATACTGGCTGTTTATGATATGTAATAAGCGCACAGCCAACTATGGCAATCACAATAATAAGTAGTATAGCAAGTATTATTAAGAATACTTTTATCACTTTCTTTAATCTATTTATATGCATATACTTTTTCCCTTTTTAAATATATAATCATCTGGAACTATATCTTATTGTATAAGCTGCAAAATGTGCAATATCTTGTATTCTATCAGTATATACTGTTTATTGCAAGGTTAGTTGTGATTTGTTTATATATTCTTTATGTGTTTTATTTTTTTATTCTGATGTGCAAATTATTTTAAATATAAAAATTAAAAGAGCCCCCAACTATTATATTGAAAGCTCTAAAATGCATCTATTAACTAAACTCTCAGGTATTTTTTAGATTCTGAGTTTATTAATGACTCAATATTTCAGGTACTAAAACAGTTTAGTCAATGTCTGCACTCATATATCTGAATTCCATGATGACTCAATTCTTCCAGGTACTAAAACAGAATGAAGCCGACATAGACGGTGAAAGAAGTTTTATGATGACTCAATTCCTCCAGGTACTAAAACACAACTGTATCAAGTTCCCAATGACCAAAAGTTTTATGATGACTCAATTCCTCCAGGTACTAAAACTTTTGACTACTTGCTTATGTAGTTTTTCTTGTTTTATGATGACTCAATTCCTCCAGGTACTAAAACAAAGTGATAGAAAAAATTCTATAAAACAGAGTTTTATGATGACTCAATTCTTCCAGGTACTAAAACGTTGAAAAGAAAGTAGGTGACTTAGATTATGTTTTATGATGACTCAATTCTTCCAGGTACTAAAACTAATTAAGTTAGTCACACTCATCCCATACAGTTTTATGATGACTCAATTCTTCCAGGTACTAAAACTTACATACAGTTCTATATACAGCTTATTTAGTTTTATGATGACTCAATTCTTCCAGGTACTAAAACACAGTTGGAATGATGATGTAAACGAAGAAGTTTTATGATGACTCAATTCTTCCAGGTACTAAAACTGCATCACCTCCGGTGTCAGATTATGACACGTTTTATGATGACTCAATTCTTCCAGGTACTAAAACAGACTTTGCAATTAAAAAGTGAACTCAGTTGTTTTATGATGACTCAATTCTTCCAGGTACTAAAACTATGTTGTACTAGGAGGTGCTACTAAATATGTTTTATGATGACTCAATTCTTCCAGGTACTAAAACTAATGGCTATTCAAAGAATTCTAAAGCGATGTTTTATGATGACTCAATTCTTCCCGGTACTAAAACATAACGACAATACAGGAATATCAGATGGAGTTTTATGATGACTCAATTCTTCCAGGTACTAAAACAGCTTGTGAATTCCTGCATTATATCAAGACGTTTTATGATGACTCAATTCTTCCAGGTACTAAAACCTATAATCTTTTTTAAACTGCCTTATAGCAGTTTTATGATGACTCAATTCTTCCAGGTACTAAAACTTATAAACTGTTTTGCCATATAATCACACTGTTTTATGATGACTCAATTCTTCCAGGTACTAAAACATCAAGTGGCTTTGTTAGATGATAATTGCGGTTTTATGATGACTCAATTCTTCCAGGTACTAAAACTGTAGTTTGAAACTCATTATTCATAATGATGTTTTATGATGACTCAATTCTTCCAGGTACTAAAACTCCACATTACATTTCCATCCTGCAAATGTAGTTTTATGATGACTCAATTCTTCCAGGTACTAAAACCGGCAATCTTTAAGAGAAGTCCTAAAACTGGTTTTATGATGACTCAATTCTTCCAGGTACTAAAACAGAAGATTCTACTAATATGTGGAGTGATGAGTTTTATGATGACTCAATTCTTCCAGGTACTAAAACCATCAATCCACGCAAAAAACCACATATCAGGTTTTATGATGACTCAATTCTTCCAGGTACTAAAACCATGGTGGGATTATTGGACTAGAGCGACATGTTTTATGATGACTCAATTCTTCCAGGTACTAAAACTGACGCAATGCCAACAATCTAACAATATATGTTTTATGATGACTCAATTCTTCCAGGTACTAAAACATCCAGCGGAGAAGCTCGGCTATGGTCCGGGGTTTATGATGACTCAATTCTTCCAGGTACTAAAACTGATGGTGGTTCTGAAGCGTGGGGTTCAACGTTTTATGATGACTCAATTCTTCCAGGTACTAAAACCTCAAATCATATCTTTTCAAAAGCAAAAATTTTTTTAACATATTATCACCACCTAGTATATTATAGCATTTATACTGTCTGCATAAAAGCATTTTCCAAATTATTTTTCATATTATATCTTTCAAAATGCATACCTATAGACTCATTTAACAACTTCAGAAAAACATATTCTCTATCTATTGGAGTATATAATTCACAACCTATATAATTAACTATTTTTTCTAACCATAATATCATATTTTCCCTATTAAGATTATATGTACACGGATAATTATTATAAAAAAACTTTTCCATATCTGCCAATTCTGGTAATACATAATTCTCGTCATTTATTATATTTATTCCTGTTGAACAATAATCATTTATAAATACATATCCATCTATGCTCATAGTTGATATTATATTTATATCTAATTCATTAGTTAAACAATCCAATTCCTGAATTAATTCTTTATACTCATTTCTATCCAGCATGTGATCAACATTTTCTAATATAAGTAATATCTTTTCAGGATTATCTCTATAAAAAGCTTTCAATACGTGCATGTACTCTTTATATAATTCTATATTACTCATATTTTCAATATAATCATAATCATTACTTTTAGTTACAGCAATCTGGCATATATCATTTATTTTTTCTTCTAAAAAATCCATATAAAGATTAATATCAGATTTTTCCATTTCATCATTAATATGTTTAAATATTTTCATATATTCATTTACAATATTCTCGTACACTATCTGGTTATCATATTGCGTATTAATATAATCCAGATACTTTTTCATAAGACTTGTCTTAGATATTTCTATTCCACAAACCAAATCTTCTTTACTCTTTATTCTGTATACATTAAAATATTTTCTTCCAACAACTTTATCATCTACTCTTATATCATATGCCTGCATTTCATCGTACTCTGCATATTTACTACCTGAAAAATATTTTACAATATTGTTTATTATTGCATTTTTTCTTTTTATATTCGTACCACAGACCTGCGTTATTGGTTCTAAAGAAATATTATCATTTTTTACCGATATAATCATATTATTATAAATCTTTCATCTCCTGCTATCTTTTCGTTCAGACTTTTAGTTCCAACTAATATCTTCATATCCTCATATTGTTTTTCTGTTATCTCCAACAATCTTATATTTCCATTAACCGGCAGATTCTTTTCTAATCTTTTCTGTAATCTTTCTGAATACTGTCTATTAGGACAAGTTCTAATATAAACTGAATATTGTAACATAACAAATCCCTCTGTTATCAATTTCTTTCTAAAGTAACGATACTCTTTTTTCTCTCTATCCGTTTCTACTGGTAAATCAAACATGCATAAAAGTCTCATTACATCATACCTCATCTCTATCCCCCTCATATCCATCAATATTGGGAAATATAAGCTCCGTGCCATCCTTCAAACCTTTTGCATAAAGCATAACATATTCTTCCAACATATTACCCATATACATTCTTTTATTTCTATACATCACTTTATGATTAACAATATTAATTATTTTATGTCTATGATCTATTTTAAAAAATTCTTCATTCTCTAAAAGATGATACACATATAAATCTACGAACGGTCTCACCGGCTCCATTAAGTCATCAACAAGATTAAACCTGTTATATTCATTCTTATGATGTATTCCTATCTGACAATTCAGTCCATATCCAACACACAATCTGGCTATATATGAGCGCATAATTGTATAGCCATAATCCAATCCGGCATTGAGAAGTATATTTTCATTGCCTCTTGAAAAACTTGTTCCCATTAATTCATTAAAATATACTTTAGCACCATGCGCCTCCCTGTTAGATGTATCTCCTGCTTTTATATCCATACAGAAATCTTCTATTTTCTTGATTGTTTCTATCCTTCTTCCTAATCTAATCAATACTTTCTTCTGATTCAACAATTTAGCAGCAACTATCGTTTTCCACAATTCATCATAAGCTTCTTTGGTATACTCCACCTGGTATCCTAATATCTTAGTTATATGACTATGATTATCATAATCTCCATAATACCCTATTGGCAGATGCTTTGCATCACACAATATAATGCCCACATTATGCTCTGCAAGATACGATAACATCCTAGCTGTTATATTTACCTTCATATTATCTATAACCAATACTGATATATCGTCTACCGATACCCATATATCATGCCCATCTCTATTGATTATTACATTATTAAGCCTGATGCTCATATTTACATCATTCTCTACTAAAACCACCTTATATCCCATGCTCATCCTCTTTCAGAAACTTTTATATACAAAAAAAGAGACACCCTCAGGTGTCTCTGATTTCGGCATAAAGCCTTATTTTAGTAGGTCTGAAAAAATTGAGTCATCACAAACCTACTATTATAATATCACATTGCCACCTGCTAATCAATACTTAATTTAAATCTTTCTTTGTATACAATTTTCTCGTTTCCAAGAATATCTGTATATATTTTACCTATATTCTTTGCTTTAGTTAACCCTATTGGTATTCTTTTTTCATATGCTGCCGCCACTATTGGTTTTGTTTCTATGTAATTCTTCTGTTTAGGCATTGTTCTGGACAAAAATCTTTCTTTATAAACATCCCCATCTTTCTCATACTGAATAATGTCATTTTTATAAAAAGATAATCTAAACTCATAGCCTTCACTTTCTAAATCCGTTATTTTCATACCTGGTTTAAGTATTTCTTCCTTAACAAGAATATCTTCGTAGGATGCCTCATCTAATATATATCTTCCTTTGACAAACTTAAAATCTGCATATTTTACTCCTATTATTCTGTAATTATTATTTCTCCTATTATAATACAAATCAGCCCTGTAAGGCTTTAATGTGTCCATTATTACCTTTTTGTCATCTTTGTTATATCCATAATTAGCAGATATATCTATGCATGAACCAACTTCGCTATCTGCATATTTTATCTTCTTTATCACAGGACCATTGTGCTTCTTAGAATACTTTCTTATCTTTTCACCCGTTTCCTGCTCATAAGCCACAAAAGGATTTTTTTCGTCATTGAATTGTTCATATATTGACATAAGCATCTCAAATGTCTTTGGATCATTCTTATACATTAGGAAATATTCCTGTTTTCCACCAGCTATAATCTTTCTAATTGAATCTACATCCTTATTATCTCTTATGTCATAACTTACAATCTTATATATCTTATTATTGATATTTCTTGTTCCGTAGATAGTAGCATTACTCAATCCACGATTAGCTTTCTTATCAACCCTATGGTGATACTTAACTATTCCATTATTCATCTCACTTTCAGCATATATTCCTCTGCTTACTACCGTTGTCTGTGGATCACCTTCTGCCTTTTTAAGATTATTTCTAATCTTAAGTACCTGGGAAAATAAAGCTTCATCATAATACTTCTCATCATAGCAGGACTGAATATCTGCCTCTTTATATACTTCATTATCAAAATCTATAAACCTGCTTTGTATTTCTTTAAACTTCAATAAGCCTAACTGGGTATAACATATAATAGCCGCATCAATAGCATGATGGCTATATGATTTATCTCTATCCTTTTCTAATTTTAATCTGTTTCTTAACTGATGCGTGACTGTTCCATTGATAACTCTTACTGTTGTGCTACAATCCCTGCTTGAAAAATATAGCTGTATAGCATTCAATATGCTGCGTGATGCATACCTCGTATCATTCAGATTCCTGTTTATAAAACCTTTTACAACATCTATTTTAGTTATATCTTCACCATATAACAGATTAGATTTCTTTTTAGGTGGGAACTTTTTATTTTTCAACACATAATCCATAAATTTGTGCATATCATAATCTCTGTTAACATTAGCCAGATACGTCATTGGTGTATTATTTCTTTTACTCTGATTCTCCTCTCTGTAAACTAATACCTTATTATTTCTTCCATCATCATAAGATATACTCAATGGTATGATATGATCAACTTCAAACATATCGTGATGATATAATAAATCATTTATATTAATATATTTGCCTGAATAAGGACATTTTTCTTCCTGTTCTACCCATAATTTCAGTTGTAATTCCAATCCCTTATGTTTTCTGAAATATTCATCCGTTAATTCTATATTATATTCTTGTTTAAGCTTATTTTTTATTTCTTTTAATTCGTTCTCTCTGTTCTTCTGGAATTTCTTAATTCTATCCTTCTGTTCATCCTCATTCTTGTCTCTTGGCATCTCTACTACAACATCATCTGGATATCCATACTTCTTAATAAGTGCATTTAATGCATCAAGTGCAACACTAACAGATCTTTTAACAACCGGATTATATATTTCACTTATTATAATTTCCTTTGGAATATATACACTCTTAGCAAATTCATTCTCTTTTTCCTTAAAAATACCTTTTTCGGTTAATAATACCATCTGATTTACACTTCTTTCATATAAATCTGGTATAAGCTCTCTCATAGCCTTTACTGATAACGACTGCCACTTATTAAATGCTAGTGAATTTTTTCTTCTTAAATCAACTAATACATTAATCTGTTCTTCAGTTAGAGATACTTTGCTTTCTTTAAAAGCCTCCTCTATCCCCTCTTTTTCTGTATTAATAGTAAGTATTCTTCCTATCTCATCCAGTTCATCTACTGATAATTCAGCTATATCAAAGTTAATTAATTCAAATGCCTTTCGCATTTTATTATATTGTTCAAATGAATGGTATATATGCTTTCCATTCTTATCAATTCTGGCACCTTCAATAAATGGTTTCTTATTCCCTATACAATCTCCTATTATTTTTTCTACACTCACTCTGTTAGCGCTTTTTATACTTTCTATTATAGATACCTTCTGTTCTTTTGATAACTTTTTACCATCTACAGTTATATTATTCAAATCGTTTAATATGTTGAACTCCTGTGCAGTATATGAAGCACCTGCAGCTCTGAATTCATTCTTATAAACACTACACTTTCCAATCAGTTTTTCGAATATATTTTTTTCAGTTATATATTTTCCATAATCATTTTTCTTAGTAGTATATTTTCCATAATCTGTCCTTGAAAGTTCATTTCCTGGTCCTTCATAGTACTTTCTTTTTCTTCTGAAGATTTCCATATATTGATTAACAAATTCTTCATTCACAAGTCCATGTTTTTGCTGAACCTCAAAGAGTTTATTAAGTTCTTTTATATATGAACTTGTGGTAAATATATTACTCAATGTCACCTTTGAGCCATCTTCCTCTGTAATTTCATATTGTCCCCTATATTGTCCATATCTTATCATTCTCTCCTGCTGAATCTCACAAGGCAATAAATTTTCCGATTCTTTCTGATTAAGTGCAATCCCCTTTTGGTAACTTCCTTTTGCTTCTTCCTCGCCTAAAGCATCCTCAAGATAAGAAATCCCCCTATGCTGCAGCATATATCTAAGGACATAATATAATTCCTTTTCGCTAAGTGCCTTCTTAATTCCTTCATTTCTTAATAATAGAATATTCTCATCATTATCCTCAGGTATATCATATCCACTCTTTATCCATAACCTATTAAAGTCACTTACTCTATTTTTTCTTCTTCTCTGCAGTCTTCTTGATTGCCTTGCGCTTCTTCTCTCTACATTTTTACTTGCATCTGCAGATTCAAATAAATCTGAAACCACTTCTTCAATCTCTAAAGTCTGATTATTAATAACTGCCACACCTACTGATGCTACCCCAATATCCAATCCAAAAATGTATCCCATTATTTTCCTCCTCATCTTTACTTTATAATTTATTAGTTTGCTAATATATTATAATATTTTCTTCAATATTTATCTATATTCTACCACCATCTTAAAAAGGAATTGCCGCAAATTTACAACAATTCCTTTTTTCTTTTTATTACATTTTAAATTTCATCTAAAACACATTATATATCTTTTTAGTATACATAAAATGCACTTTCACTGTTAAATCTATTTATAATAATCTTTATTTTTATCAAGAAGCTCTATCATTTTTTCCTTTACATCTTCTGGTTCTAACACTTCCACGTTGCCAAGTCCTATAAGCCATCCTAATAATACATTTGATTTGACCGCACAGAATGTCACAAGCAATTTCTTTTCCTCAGCTTTTTCATTATGTTCATTATCAGCTGATTCTATATCCTGTTGACATATTGCTTCTTCTTTTATATCTATCCGTTTTCCAAACTGGTCTATAAAAGTTACTACAAGGCTTTCAGGTATTCTTACCTTGATTCTTCTTTCTTGGTCAGTATACATTCCCATTCTTTTTGCAACATATGTATCTGCATTAAAATGCATGAATAACTCTTTGCCTTGTCTATCAGTTTCCGTTATTTCAATATTATCCAGCTTATCTACTCTGTAGTGACGTTCCTTACGTACTCCATCTTTTTCAAATGTATCATATCCATATAGATAATACCTGTCATTTGCCCATATTAGTGTCCATGGATTGATTGAATATTTTCCTTCTATATTCTTCCTTACAAGCTGTTTATGATTATTCCATTTCATATAATCAAATATAATCTGCTTATTTTTCTTTATTGCCTCCTGAATAATCCTGACATTCTCCAATATTCTGTCATTCTCGGCTTTTGCCACATTTACACACTGTATACTTCTATCAAGCTCTTCTCCATCATATATACTTCTTAATGTTTTAAGCTTTTTTATCATATTATCAGCTATGCCTTTTTCTATAAAATTTGAAGCATATACGGCATCTGTTATCAACTTAAGTTCTTCTTTATCAAGAAGTCTCCTATCTATATAATACCTTGCCGCCTGACCTTTGCCCCTATGTATATCTATCCCCATTTCTTCTTCAAGCTGATTCAGATATCTTGCAATACTATCTCTTCCACATTCAGCAGTCTCCTCTGCCATATAATCTTTAATATCTGACATAGATAAGGGATGTTCTTTATCCGAATATTTCATAAGCACCTGATATAATATCAATGCATTATTTTTCCCTTGTTTCCCCATTAATTTCACATCCTTTTTCATCTTTTTTGTATGTTCATCTCATGCATTAACTCCCCTATATTCTACTTAATATCCATAATAAATTTCTCAAGCTTATCATGATTATTCTTTGCCATTTCGCTATTACGGTCTGCTAATGCAACCTCATTTTTTATATTTTTAAGTGTCTTTGACAACTGCGCAATGCATCTGTCATTATCTCCGCCGCCACTAAATGTAAATACTGCATCTATTTTATCAGCTATTCCATATTTTTTTATAAATGTATTTACTGGTGCGGCTGGCATTCCTGCCCATATAGGTGTGCCTAATATAATTTCATCATAGTAATCTATATTATCTGGAACACCTTTTATCTGTGGTTTTCTGCCAAATGTTGACTGCATTCCACCAACAATCATCTGCCTTACTGTATTTTGAGGCAATGGCTTAAGTAGCTCTATTTCAAATATTTTAGCACCAAGTTTTCTTGCTATTTCTACCGCTGCTTCTTTTGTATTTCCTGATAATGAATAATAAACAACTGCTTTGCTCATAACTATCTCCTTTGCCTGATAAATGTAATAATATTATTATAAAAGAAAAGTAAATGTCTGCTTCGCAGCCGCATTCTTTTCCTTTGCGCTCATTACATCATAATAACACACAAACAGCATTGTTGAAAAATTATATGACACTTGTTTTTAACTAATTTTAAAACAACTTATTTTAAGACTAAATGTTATTACTCCAATTACATATACGCCATTTCATAGTTTTAATTACTATGTCAAAAAGTATTGTTAATAACAAAATCTTGACATCTCTGCCACGATGTATTATCATTATAATAGTTTGAGTATCAAAGTGTTGTAATAATGGTTCAATAATTCTTATATACTCCAACAATATATACTATAGAAATGAGGATTGGTTTAATATGGATCTTAGTGCGAATAAATATAAGCTTCCCGAATTACATATTGGTAATAAAACAGCAAGGCTTCCTATTATACAAGGTGGCATGGGTGTTGGTGTCAGTTTAAGCAGTCTTGCAGGTGCAGTAGCAAAGGAAGGGGGCATCGGAATCATTTCAACCGCCCAGATTGGTTATGATGATGATGCATTTGAATATGATCAGGCCGGCTGCAATTTAGCAGCAATAAAGAAGCATATCCACAAAGCTAAAGAAATTGCCGGTGGTAATGGACTTGTTGGCGTAAATATTATGGTTGCACTTAAACATTATAAAGAACATGTAAAAGCAGCGGTTGCCGCAGGTGCCGATGTAATTATCAGCGGTGCCGGTCTTCCCGTTGATTTACCAGCACTTGTAGACAAAGCCTGTCAGACTAAGATAGCTCCTATCGTATCATCAAAAAGAGCTGCACAGCTTATATTAAAAATGTGGTCACATAAGTATGACCGAACCGCTGATTTTATCGTAATAGAGGGACCAAAGGCTGGCGGTCACCTCGGATTTTCTAATGAACAGCTGAACAATACAGCTTCACTTGATTTCGATAATGAAATAACTAATATTATAGAATGTAAAAAAGAATATGAAGATAAATACTCCAAAAAAATACCTGTTATTGTTGCAGGAGGAATATTCGATAAACAGGATATTATTCATGCAATTAAGCTTGGAGCTGATGGAGTACAGATAGCAAGCAGATTCGTTGCTACTAAAGAATGTGATGCATCACCTGCTTATAAACAGGCTTATATCAATGCCAGGCAAGAAGACGTTCAGATCATCCAAAGTCCTGTCGGAATGCCTGGAAGAGCTCTTCGCAATGCATTTATTAAACAACTTGACAATTCAAGAATTCCAATTTCCAAATGTTACAATTGTCTTGAAAAATGTAACCCTGCAAAGGTTCCATATTGTATTACAAAAGCTCTTATAAATGCTGTAAAGGGAGATGTGGATAATGGCTTAATCTTCTGCGGTGCCAATGTTGGCCGGATAAATGAGATTACAACTGTACATTCACTTATGAAGGAGCTTACAGAATAACTACCTTGCACTACTGCCAGTTACTTGCCAGCCGGATTATCCGGCTGGCAATATTAAATACTGTTCCTTATAGTGCTACTTAAATTCCAATCATGCAAATAAATTATCCCACTGGCAATATTAAATACTGTGCATTGTATTCTCTCTGACTAAACAATTACTTTATACTCTCTTATAAATAATGGGAACATCATATCCGAAGGTTCTCTTTCCATTCACTTCCATGCTTTCTGATACCTCTAGACAAGCTTCTGAAAAACGTTCCCATAATCTGAATATCATAACTGGTGTAAACTGGCTTACGCTTCCTCCCTCCCAGCTTCCATTATTTTCCTTATATAATGCTGGCGTAAACTTCTCAGATTTTCTAAGTTCACTATAATCTACACTCTTCATTGAGTTATAGGAAAATGTATTCTTGTCTTCTCCTGCAGGAATTTCATAAGAAGAAAGTATAATTCCATCATTACTATCTGTAATTAGAAATAAATGTGGTGATGCATGACGTTTTCCATCTGTTTCATAATAACTTTCCTCTACAACAAATATTCCATTAAAATCCTCTGGAATATTTTTTATTTTATCATTGCAGACTGTATTTATATGTTGTGCATATGGAAAGCTTTTACCAGCCTCCTTCATTTCCATAAACTGCTCTTTGTTATCAAACTCACCAGTCATAAGATCTACAAAATTTTTAATTTTCATCATAATGTTATACCTCCATGTGATAATATTTTATTATAATTCTTACAATTCTAAAACAAAAGCTGAAGTCCCATAGCTATAATCCACATATATGCACAAGTTTTCGGAATCATTAAAAGTCCAACCTTTGGTTTGGTTTTACTGAATAAGGTTACTGGTATATAGCATCCAAATGAAATAATAATTGCTGCTACCATCCTTGTCAGATGATATCCATAAGCATTTCCTGAAATCATATACAGAATGATTACGCCTATACCGGTAACTGCAAAAACTGAATTTCTAATAACGGATAATTTCATATTTCCCTCATCTGTAGACCAATTATTCTGTGGGAACAAACATATTACAATTCTAACAATTGCTGATATCCATATTATAACCTCAATTATTACTGGTATTGTAAACCCTGGAAATGTAAATTTCCAGATATACATCAAAATAATATAAAAAGCTGTCATTGTAATAGAAGATATCTGTAATCCAATTCCTAGCTGTTTCTTTATCTTATCACTACTTCCACATACTGCTCTGATAATTCTTGGCACAAGATGAAATGCATCTCCCACACAAAGTGTTAATGTTAATATTCCATAAAGAATAAATAACATATCCCCATTTGAATATATAAAAAATAATATTGCAGCAACAAGATCAAAAATCAGATATGCTGCATCAAATATTGCTTCCATAACATCTGGAAGCTGTGGTTTATAATTGTTCTGCTTCATTACTAGTTCTGCTCCTTATACTCTTTTAAATGTTTTTCTGCATTATTGCAGATCTTATCAAACACATCTATACACATATGCTTTTCTTCTTCTGTTAAGCCACTTAAAACATCCTTAGCAAACTGTTTCTGTGCATTTATTCCTGCTTTTACAATTACCTCCGCCTTATCTAATAAAACAATCTCAATATGCTTTTTATTATCCTTACTTTGTATTCGTTCAACAAGACCTTTATTTTCAAGGTTCTTTAGTGATGTTGAAACATGGGATTTTGTTGATTTTCTAACTTTTACTATGTCTGCTGCTGTATTATGCTGAGGATTATTATGAAGGAACATAAGTATATCATATTCCATCTGTGTTAATTCATACCTGTCGCACACTTCTCCTGAAAGTAATTCATAATAGCTTGTGATTGTTTTATGCTTATCCCAGAAATACATCCTGACCTCCTTTACTATCGTTCTTTTTAGAACGATTATAGGCAGATTATTCTGTTATGTCAATCATTTTTTCTTATTCAACTCACAAAATCTTTACTCTATTTTGTGTAATGATTTTTATGTAAGCATTAGTGATAACATAAGAGCAAGTACTGAAAGGTTTTCGTTGCCTTAGCACTTGCTCTGCTTCTTTATATCAAAGTTATTATATATAGTTGTATGTTGATGATTTGCTGGTCTTTAATTTTTTATCAATCTTATTGCACTCTTTTCGCAAACCATCCAAGACATCCTGTTTTTCATAGGATACCGGATACAATTCTATTAATTCTTTCAGGCTTATTTTCGTGATGTCCATATTCATCAAATATACTTACAGCATTCATAACCGACATAAGATGCTCATGAACCATATGCGCCTTTACGGGTGCCTGTTCAAGCAGATTCCCGTGATTTACCCCCTCCTGTTCACCATTGAGAAGATAAACAGCTGCATTTCTGTTTTTTACATTATTATTAACTACATAGTCTGCAAACCCCGGATACCAGAACGAACCGCAGACTGAAAATATAGTAGAAAATGTTTCATCAAAATACAGGCTATATATAGCAGCAAGACCACCCAGTGAATACCCTCCATATGCCATTGATTCTGCATACACATTATAATGCTTGCGGATGTATGGAACTATTTCCCCAACAAGCTGGTTATGATATTCCCTGCACTCACCACCAAAGTCTTCAGCCCCCTCTCTTATCGCTTTATATGGCCATGGTG
>OLGF01000481.1_pt1 | contig 47038 bp, 38 predicted proteins | sample 1604971 | NCBI WGS metagenome assembly OLGF01 (sample SAMEA3888902, study PRJEB22519) | human gut metagenome | biome: human gut; feature: human-associated habitat; material: faeces | place: Denmark | collected 2011 | reverse complement strand
GGGCCTGGGTTCGAGCCCCAGAGGCCCCACCAAAAAGGGAGTAATTTTCGGATAGGTCGATATCCGAAAATTACTCCCTTTTTTACAAGGTGTTCAAATTTGGACACCTTATAGAGAAGGTTCGACGTCTGGTAAAGCACCAAGGCGGGCAAGACGATCGTATAGTTCAATCAGACGTATCATTCCCCGATCACGTCGTTTTATAGTTGTCCGGAGGCAAGTGTGATTCATATCAGAAACCCCTTGCCAGGACAGGCCATCAAAGTAATGCGCTCGTAAAACATCTGCATCTTCTGGAACGAGCACACTAAGGTATGTGGCCAACCGTGTCACCTGCAGTTTGCGTACTTCGAGTTGGCTGGTAAGATTGCATCGCACTTCATGCGTCTGTTTCAAACCAATCACATGGTAAGAAAGTGCGATAGTAGCAGTTTTGTCGGAGATACGACTATCTTGAACTGGTGTCTCTGAAGAATGGGCAAAAGCCAAATCTTCAATCAAACCATTTGTTTTATTATCGTCAAATGGGAGGAGTGCTTTTAACTCAAACTCTAATGTAGTAATATCGCGACAGAGTATAGTATAGCTCTCTAACTGTTGGATGACATACTTTTCTACAGTCAAATCCGATCACCGCCTTTCCATTCATCCAAAAGACCCTTGCTGTTCAACGCTGGTATTACGATTAAAGAATAACACGAAGAAAAACACCCTCTCAAGTACATATCTTTTGCGTGTTTTACTGCTTTGTCGCTAACAGAAACAGTGACCTTTTGCTGACTTTTCAACTACACTTTCGCCCCTATCACAATCCTAGCACTAGCATGGTAGAGAAATGTAGGAGTTCAAGTTCATTTCTATCAGATAGCAGTAAAAAGGAGCTTTTTTACATATTTCAATTGACCCTGGTTCCTTTACAATGTTTCGTTTTTAGGGCGATGAACGAAAAAGGGGGCGCTCTAATTAGTGTCATAGAGCAACATCGGCCTTTGTTTTCAGGCTCTCAATAAAAAATGCATCGTCAAGGCTCATTCGCCAACGATGCATTGATCAGAAAGTTGGAAGAAAAGATTTGTGTCTGTGCGATAGCTGGAAAAGCACAAGAAATGCTCCAGAAGATGAAGCTACAGATAAATTGTATGACAAACAAAGGTATCGCCGCCCACATAGCCGACGGCGTCGTTGGTTGGGCCGTCGGTGCCGTCCGACCCAGCGCTGATGATGACGACGTTCGGCAGCCCAGCGAGGAAAGCCAACTTTTTACCCGGACGCTCGGCAGCCTAGGTTTGTAGGATACTGGCCAAAAAGTATCCTGCCTTGCTGGCCCCGCAGTCCAGCCGGTCAGTCAAAAGCACCATTTTGTATCCGTGGCGACGGCATTGTCAGGGATGACGCTTCCGTTGGCGGCATGTACGATCGCTTCGGTATTTTGACGCAGTATTTCATTCATCGTGCTTGTTTCCTCACATCTATTTTGCGATTTGGTTCAAGGCGGCGTTCAGCTCCTTGGCCATGGCGGGCGGCACTGCCTTGCCGGCCTGTTCCAGCATCTTTTGCAGCGGCATTTTGTCCATCTGGCGGCGGATAGCTTCGGGAATTTGTATGCTTTTGGCAACATCGCCGTAGCTTGCGGAGGCTTTTTCCATGATTTTTGCCAGCAGCGCGGCGGATTGCGGATTCTTCTTCAAATCCTCCATACTGTCCAGGATGGAATAATACCCCTCGCGCAACAGCTCCTCGGGCTTGTCGAACCAGTTTATCACTTGGGTACCCTCGGCAAAGTAGGCCGGGTTTGCTGTTTTCACTTTGCGGATGATGATGCTGTCATTGCATGCTTCGTCCGCTGTGGCCATGGCGGTAATGGTATGTTCCGCCGTGATGGGCACCACAAACCTAAAAATTTTATCACCGGTCTGGGTCTCAAATTCTTTGCCGTCCACCAACAGCGTGACGGCGGACTGGTTCGAGTACACCTTGATCTCGGTCTCCTGTTCGGCGCGGTCCCTGTAGCGGCGACCGCACAGGTGGACAAACGGCGCTTTGCTCAAATAGGCTTTGTACAGGTAGAACGCATCTTTTTTGATTTTGCGGTCAAAGGTGACAAGGCCTTTCTGGTTTTGGCCAGGTTTGCCGCCCTCGCTGCGTCCATCCGCGCCGAAATCGAACATATTCCAGCAGTGCATCGCCCAGATATAGGGGCGTTCGCTCCACATTTTCAACAGGTGCTCATGGTAGATTGCCTGGTAGCCCTCGCTCCAGTCGCCCTTGTGCGGGCAGCTGTTTTGGTAGGCGGTGTTGGCGTCGGCGCCGTACTCCGAAAGGCCGATGACGATATCGGGGTGCGCGGTGTGGAAAGTGTCAAAAAATTCATCGTTCTGCTCCAGCTCTCCCAGATACCATCCGTAGTATAGGTTGTAGCTGCAGATATCTGGCAGGAATACCAGCGGGTCTTCTGGATCCAGCATAAAAGCGTGCGCCATGGCGGTGGGGCGTGTGGAGTCCAAGCTGTGGCACAGATCGTTGAGCAGGCGGTGGTTTTCCACTAGGTCCGCGCTCATGCCGCTGGCGGTAATTTCATTGGAAATCCCCCAGCTTACAATGCAGGGATGGTTGTAGTTCTGCACGATCAGCTCCCGCATCTGGTTCAACGTATTTTCGCGGCCATTCGGCATATGCTGCGTGATGTAGGGGATTTCTGCCCAGACAATCATTCCGTACTGATCGCACAAGTCATAAAAATACTGGTCGTGCTGATAGTGGGCAAGGCGGATGGTGTTTGCGCCCATCTCGCGTATGAGCGCCATATCCTCCTCATGCTCGACAACGGTCAGCGCATTACCAAGCTGAGCGCGGTCTTGATGACGCGCTGCACCACACAAAGGATATCGGCGGCCATTTAGGATAAAGCCCTTTTCAGGGTCAACGGCAAAGCTGCGCACACCAAATTTGGCGGTAACACAATCGCCACTGTCCAGCCTGGCCTTGGCCGTGTAGAGATAAGGGTCATCCAAACCGTCCCACAAATGGACATTTTCCAAATGGAAAACGCTCTCGGCATGGCCATCCAGTACCTTGGCGTCCAGCGTCTGGTCACCGAGGGTGAACCGCACATGCTCCGCCGGCCCCTCTACCCAGGCTTCTACGACGATCTCAGCAGATTTAAAATCGGCGGAGAGTTTGGGCGTCACCCGGATGCCGGGGGCACCGTGATACCCCAGCGCAAAGTGTGTCGTCGGCACACATAGCAGATAAACATCGCGGTACAGACCGCCATAGAAGGTGAAATCAGCCTTTTGCGGATAGACGGTATCGTTGGCGGAATTATCCACACTGACGGCCAGCAGATTTTTGCCAGCGGCCAAAGCCGGTGTCAGCTCCGCGCGGAAGGTGGAGTAGCCTCCGCTGTGCGCGACCAGCTTTTGGCCGTTCAAAAACACTTCCGCCGTCATAGCCGCGCCACGCAGTTCAATCCACAGCTGCTCACCGTCCGCCAACGCGGGAGCGGCAAACTTTTTTACATACCAGCAACGGCCACGATAGTAATCGTTGCCGCCGTCGGTACCATCCTTGGCGTTCCAAGTATGGGGTAGGGTGACGGCCTCGCCGTGTGCCAGCGTTAAAGCGTGGCCGCAGTCCTGCCGGGAAAAATACCATCCATTGTTCCAAAGTTCAGTAGTGCGCATAGCAAACTCCTTTTTTACTGTACTTGACTGTAATCACCGTTTAGTAAGACATACCGTGCAGTACGTTCAGACGCGAAGATGCCCAAGGTAGTGTAGACTCTCCTTCGGCGTCCTGGCCATGGTGCTCCGGTCCACCGCCACAAGGCCGAATGTCATGGCGAATCCCTTTTGCCACTCGAAATTATCCAGCAGGCTCCAATAAAAATATCCTTTAATCGGGATTCCGTCCGTGATGCAACGGGCAACCCCCTGTGTGGCAAGATCGATATAAGCAATGCGGCGCGTATCGTCCGCAGTGGCAATGCCGTTTTCCGTGACAATCAGCTCACCGTGGAATTTCCGTGCCACACGACGAATCACCGCTTCAAGCCCTTGCGGATAGAATTCATAATCCATCTGCGTGGTTTCCGCACCGGCCTCATTGGGGAGAATGCCATTCGCTCCGATCCGGCTGCGCGTGTAATTCTGCACCCCGAGAAAATCATCGCTTTCGATGGCCGGTAGGTAATGGGTAAATTCCTCCCACCATTCTCTGGCGGCGTTCTCCTCACCGCCGGGCTGTGCTTGGATATCATGGAGCGACAGGGTTAACCCAACTTTTATGCGAGGAGCCACGCTTTTGATGGCTACCTTTGCTTTCTTGTGCGCCTCCATCACCAACTCATCTCCCCGGGGAGTTCTGCTGCTGCAAAAAACGTGCGGCTGCGGCGTGCCGAAAAGCTGCTCGTTCTCCATGACCGCCAACTTTCTGTTTTCCATCATTTTTTGCAGGTCGATCCCCATCTGCACCTGGCCTTCCGCCGCTCCGCCTTCCACAGTCTTGGCAGCTGTCGCTTTCATCTGGCGGGTATAGCGCTCCGAGATGGCGGCAATCTGAACGCCCATATTCGCTTCATTGATGGTGCAGATATAGTTCAGCTCGCTGCCAAGCTGTTCAGCCACAAACCGGGCATAGCGGGCAAAAAGCTCCGGCGTTGTCTCCGCTTCCCATCCGCCCTTGCGAATCAACCAAGCAGGGCTGGTGAAGTGATGTAGGGTCGCGACGGGTTCCAGCCCGTTTTTGCGGCAGCAGCGGATTACATCACGGTAATGCGCTATTTCGGCGGCGTCGAATCGGCCTTCCCGCGGCTCAATCCTTGCCCATTCGATGGAGAATCGGTAGGCATTCAGCCCGGCCCCGGCCATCATTTCGATATCCTGCTGATAGAGCTTGTAATGGTCGCAGGCGTCGCCGCTTGGCTCGGCAAAGCTGGTGTGCGGCATATTTTCCATCAGCCAGTAGTCGCTATGGAGATTATTTCCCTCTACCTGATGGGCGGCGGTCGCTGCGCCAACGAAGAAATTTTTTGGAAAAACCGGCATCGTTTTGCTCCTATTCCTTTTATATTCTTTTATAAAAGGACCTCCTGTAATGAGGCGTGCATCATTTACACCGCATGTTACAGGAGGTCCTTGAGAAATTGTCCGAACATCGAACAGCCACGCTGCGGATGGTATTATTTTGCCGCAGATGCTTTTGCAATCTTTTTCCTTTCTGCAATTTCAGACTGAATCTCGACCATGCGCTCCTTATCCAGTTCGTAGAAGTGCATGGCTATGATATTGGCAAGCCAGCCTAGGATTGGCAGACCGAACACGAGGAGTTCCACGATCCACAGGATGCTCCAGGTCGCTTCATCGCCCAACTGGGGCATCACCTTGGTGTAACCGATGGCCGCAACTGCAACAGCCGCGATGGTGGAACCGAAAGAGGAAACGATTTGTTCGGTGAAGCTGTAGATTGCACCAACCATGCCGGGCATGAAGTTGCCCGAGCGGTAAAGCTCGTAGTCGATGACATCGGCGCGCATCATGCTCTCCGCGATGTTCAGGCACATGGTGGCTGCGGATTTGCCCATCATCAAAGCCATATACAGGTACATCACGAACCCGCCAGCACCGATCAATGCCATGCCGGTGGGGCCGAGGATCAAACAGCTCACTGCGACTACCCCATTGATGGCGATACACAGCCAGGACATCAACGTAGTCGCTTTCTTTACGCCCCATTTGGCAAGATACACGCCGCCGGCAAAGGCGAAAATAAAACCGATAAAGGTGGAGGCATTATTCACGGTGTTCGCAACCTGATAGCTGCCGATCAAAATGCCGTTGAGCAAGGTGGTAACGACGGCCTGGCCGTTGGTGTTGTTTGCGAGCTTATCGGTAATGCCGGCAATCATGTAGCAGCGCAGGGGTTTATTCTTCTTGACCATGGCGAACATGTCCTTGACCTTGATGGAGTTCTGCTCACCCTTATCATTAGACATCAGTTTGCCGAAAACCTCGGGGGTATCGACGTTCTTCAACCCGATAAAGGACAGAACGGTAAAGAACAGCGCATAGCCGCAGTACCAGAAGCATGCCTCACTCAGCATGGTGGCATCAATTTGGTTGTTGTAACGGGGCAGCACAATCAAGTTGATGATATTGCTGACGCCGATAGGCCCTATATACTGATAAAGCATCTGGATAAACTGCATAAAAGGGCGCTGCTTGGGATCGTTCGTCAGGATAACGCCGATGGAGGTGCCGCCGGCAATTGACGTGACAGAGTACCCCAACACAAACAGAAAATACAGAATAATGTAAACAACAACACCTGCAACGCCTGTGAATTTGCCAGACAGTACATTAAACATTAGAATGGCGGCGATTGCTTGGATCAGATATCCCAACATCAGGAAAAGCCGGATCTTACCAAACTTGCCAACCTTCGTTTTGTCGTAGATCAAAGCGAGTAGGGGGTCGATTGCACCGTCAAACCACGTTTTTACGGTTGCCAAAATACCGGTGATCATAACAGCCACGCCGAAGCCGGTGTTTGCAACATAACCTGTCATCATCATCATGACAAAAAAGGTCATCTTGCTGGCGGAGGCGGCTGGGGCCAATATCATTTCAAAGGGCTTGGCGGTACGGTATTTCGGGTCATTTGAACCCCTCATGCCGCCGAATATTTTTTTTATGTTCACAGCGTCCGCTCCTTTATTCTTGGACCGGAACGGCCGTGCCGTCGGCGTTCAAGGTGTAAGGCGCGGCAGAGAGGCCGCCGTAAAACTGCTCGTTGCCTTCAACAAGCTCAGTCAGCGTCATCACGCCGTCCTCAACGGTGCAGTAGCAGGTAAGATCCAAGCCCATGCTCTTGATCTCGCACTTGACGCTCTTGAGGTTTTGAGCGATGGTGAAATCAACGGTGTTGCCATTCATATCGGCGACATAATCATATCGCTCCAGCGTGGCGGGTTCTTCGGCTTTTTCCGCTTCGTCACTGCCGGGCGCGGCGGCGTTGGGGGTAGCGGTGCCGTCGGCGTTCAAGGTGTAAGGTGTGGCGGACAGCCCTTCATAAAATTGCTCATTGCCCTCGGCAAGCTCGGTTAAGGTCAGTGTATTGCCTTCCACAGTGCACAACGCAGTGATATCCAGCTTCATGCTTTTGATTTCCAGCTTGGCACTTTTCAGATTTTGCGCAATCGTGATATCCACGGTGTTGCCATTCATATCGGCAACATAATCGTAACGCTCCAGCGTGGCGGCATCCGCAGTCGAGGCGGAAGTGGTGGCGTTTATAGAGCTTGCGGTGCTTGCGGGATTACTGGAACAAGCGACGAGGGTGAAAAGCAGGCAGCAAGCGACGGCGGCCGTCAGGATTTTCTTTTTCATGATTCTTCTCCTCTTTTTCGATTATTGTGGTTGTTCTACGGCAGGAAGCTATCTTCGGGTGTCCGTTTCTCCTGCGGTTTGCATAACCTCATTCTAGGGGAGTCCGGTTCCTTGCGCTAGTTCCAAATTAAGGAAAATGCGTCATAATTACAGAGTGTTCACGGCTGCCTGTAATTATGACGCATTTTAGCGAATTACAATCTATATGCCACGGCGGTGACGTGCTAACATAGCAATGGTCAAAGGATCAAGTTCCGCTCCCGGTACTCACGCGGGGTCATGCCCACAATGGAACAGAACGCTTTCCCGAACACAGAGCGGGAGGAAAACCCGACGGCTTCCCAAATGTTTTCCACGCTCAGATCCGTGGAGGACAAAAGTACCTTGGCCCGTTCGATGCGCGCACATTTAATATACGCACTGACCGAGCACCCGGTTTCCTTTTTAAACAAGGCAGACAGATAGTACTTGGAATAGCCCAGCCTGTTTGCAAGGACATCAATGCTTAAGGGCTCGGCCGGGTGCAGCTGAATGTAATCGCAGCAGGACTGGATCGGCTTGGAGTAGTTCGGGTTGACCCGAAGCTCATGCACACGAGCGACAAAATCATTGTACATGTGTGTTTTCAACTCACCCACATATTCTAAATTGTTGGAAGCGAAAATTTTTCTGATGTAGTCGTCGCCAATTGGATAAGCAAACGAGGGGGACAGCCCGCCTTCGATTGCGGCACGTGTACAAAGGGTAGTAAATGTGGTGCAGGCGATCTTCATATCCAGCAAAGCATTCCCGGTATATGCCCGGACGCGGGCCACCTGCTTTTGGGCAGAAAGGGAGGAAGCCGCAGCCGCGTTTGCGTCCCCCTCCATAATTGCGTGCAGGAGTGTGCGCTCCGCAAGATAAATATTGAGCCGGTCTTTCATTTTCTTGGGAACTTTTATCTCCGAAGACGCGGAAAGAAATCCTGAAAGGGGCGCGGGTTGGTGCTGAATACAGCTTTCCGGCAGTAATTCACCGTTTACCAGATTGTGGAGCATAACCGCGTATTGGCAATAGCCCTGTATGGAAACCACGCTTAACGCCTGCAGGTCCTCTGCCAAGGAATCTATCCCAGTCTGCGGCGCGAGACCATGTACGGCATCATGGGCATATTGGACAACAGATTCATGGATGCTGCTGGTCAAAAACGGGCCAAGGACGTGGTAGGCAGAAATTTTATCCTCCCGCATTTGTTTTACAGCGATCCAGTGCAGATCCGCCTCGCCCGATAAAATCATGGGCGTGGTCCCGATAGAGCGCTGCATGTATTCAAAACAGCCGGTTTTTTTGAACAGCAAATCCAACACATGCTCCGCTTCGGCGGTGCTGCGAAACAAAATTCCCTCAGGACTGTAAATCCAGTAGTCCATATGGTGGCTGCAATGAATAAGTTCCAAAAAAACACTTGTTTTCTCTTGAATATCCATCATATCCATGAAAATCCCCTTTTAGTGATATATCAAAGATACCATAAGCTCGGGAAACTTTCAATATCACATCCTGCTCCGGGCAGGCCCCTCCAAGTGCGATCCCTGCACAGAAAAGGCGGCAGATAGAAATTATGTAAAACAACAGGAGGTATTGACATGCCAAAAGACATAAAAGTGGCCACCACAGTTCAGCACGGCAAAGAAAGCACCGTACATTGGTGGAATGAAACGCCTTGGCGTATGGTACAGACGAACCTCAGAGAAATTGATATGGCGGATCTGGACGCCGAAAAATTTGCCGCAGATCTGGAGGCCTTCGGCGCAACCGTAGTCAATCTGAACGCTGCCGGCATCTTGGCCAGCTACCAAAGCAAGCTGCCCTACCACACGGTAAGCAGCCATCTGACGGGCTCGAGCCTTCAGCAGATTCTGGATGCCTGCCACAAACGGGGCATACGAGTGATTGCCCGCTGTGATTTTTCCAAGATCCCCGTTGCGGTTTATGAGCAGCACCCCGATTGGGCGTTCCGCAAGGCGGATGGCTCAATCATCGAGCAAAACGGCTTTGTGCAGACCTGCCAGAACAGCGTGTACCAGACGGAAAAGGTTCCGGAAATTCTGCGGGAGCTACTGACTACCCACGATTTTGACGGCGTGTACTGCAACATGAGCGGCTTCATCGCCACAGATTATCACGGCGGTGTTCACGGCTTTTGCACCTGCGACCGTTGCAAGGCGGGCTTTAAAGCGGCGTTTAACATGGACGCCCCGTTAAAACCGGATATGAAAGACCCCGTCACCCTGCGATATATGGGGTTCCAGGCGGGATGCGGCAAAAAGCTGCGCGCCGCCATGAACGGCGTAATCAAATCCATCAGCCCCGAAATTGCGCTGGACAAGGTGGATTTTCTGCGCACCGAATCCCATTCTGAGGTGGATATCCCCATCTGGGTGTACAGCGCATCTTCAAACTGCCGCCAGACCGTGGGTGCCGAGCGGCAGATGGTCAGTGACAACGCGGTGGTCGACTATATGGGCTTCCGCTATCGAGAGTGCTCCATCTGCCCGGAGGCGTTGGCCCTGCGGCAGTGGCAGAATGTCGCCAACGGGGGTAGCTGCAGTTTGTACATCATCGGCCGGTTGGACAGCCATCTGGATCGCTCCGGGCTGGAACCGACCAAAAAGGTTTTCCAGTTTCACAAAAAATATACGGATGTAATTTCCGGCCTGCAATCCGGCGCGGAAGTACTTCTGGTGTACAAAGACCAGCTTGGTCGCAGCGATGCTGAAAGCTACGGCTGGATACGCGCACTGACCGCAAGCCATATCCCATTTGACGAGTGTAGGTTGGCCGGCCTGAATGAAATGCTTTTAGCGCGAGAAAAGACCATTATTTTGGCGGATGTAAAAATGTTGAAACCGGAACAGGCTGTGATGCTGGATGTCTTTGCACAGCGCGGCGGTGCTGTGATCGTCAGCGGAGAAGCCGGCCTTGGCCGGCAGCCGCTCGATTGCCTGGGTGTAACATTGGGCATAAAGCGCAAGGGCTGTATGTCCTCTGTGCTTAAGGTAGAGGAGCCGGAATTTCCCCGCTGTGCAAAAGCGCCGCTCATTGCCTTTGGCCCCGAATTTCAGGAGGTTGTTCCTGGAGAAAACACTGCAGGCTATATGAAGCTTATCCCCGAGCATCCGTTTGGCCCGCCGGAAGTGGCCTATTTTACCGAGGTCACAGAGTTCCCCGGCGTTACCTTACATCCGTATGGTGCGGGTCGGGGCATTCTGATCCCTTGGAATATCGGAGCCTTTTATCACGGTGAGGGCTATACCAACACACTGAATGTTATGCAGGATGTACTGTTCAACCTCTGCAGCATTCCCGAAATTGCCCCAGAGCTGCATGAAAGCGTAGAACTGGTCCTTTCACGGAAACCCGGTAAAACGGTGTTGTCCCTTATCAACGCCAGCGGCTACTTCGCCAACAGTTACTTCAAGTCGATTCCCATGACGGACATCAAGCTGACCCTGCCCGGCAGTTTTGAGAAGGTGGTGGCGCTGAACGGCGGCCATGTGACCCTTGACGGCAATACCGTCTGTCTGGATCGGTTGAACGATTTTGAAATGATTGTGTTGGAGGAACAGTGAGTAAATGGCACGTTATCCATTTCGCTCCGATCTGAAAGCTCCGGCGCGTCTGAATCTGCCGGATTTCTCCAACCCCAAGCTGGCCTTCGCCGTCCGTGTACTGGTAAAAAAACTGCTGATACAGACACGCGATTTTACACCACCGCCCGGGGTATGTTTAAGGCTTATCGAAGTCCCCGCATGGGACGGCGCGCAGATTGAGTGCCTTGTGCTGGAACCGGCAGATGAGTCAGCGCCGCTGCCCGGCATGCTGTACTGCCATGGCGGCGGCTTCTTTCTGCCGTTGCAGCCTATGATGCTGCAGTTGGCCTCCCGGTATGCGGCGGCGCTGCAAATGCGGGTGTTCCTGCCCGAATACCGTCTGCTACCCGAGGCCCCCGCGCCCGCCGCCTTTGAGGACTGCCTGGCCGTGTGGCGGGGAATGACGGCGCAGGCGGACGCCTTGGGCCTGGACGCGGGATGCCTTCTGCTGTACGGCGAAAGTGCCGGCGGCGCGTTGGCAGCGGGGCTGGCCCAGCGCCTGTGCGCGGAGGAAGGGCCGCGGCCCGCGGGCCAGCTGCTGATCTATCCGGTGTTGGACGACCGATGCGGCCGCTATCCCTCCATGGAGCGATACGCCGATGCGGCGTGGCCGCGCCATTCCAACGAATATATGTGGCGGGAATATCTGCGGGAGCTTCCGGAAGCGGGCGCCCCGCTGGTGCCCATGCGGGCGGCCCCCGCCGATTTGGCCCGCCTGCCCGCCGCATATATCGAGCCGCAGGAGATCGACACGCTGCGCGATGAAGCCGCTGCCTATGCGGAGGCGCTGCGGGACGCCGGAACCACCGTGGAAGTGAACGAGGTGCCCGGCTCGTACCACGGCTTCGACGCCGACACAGAAAATCCCTTTGTACAAGCAGTGGTCGGCAGACGTATTTGTGCCATGCGGGCCATGCTGGACAATATCAATGAAGGAGCAAGAATATGACGGTTGAACAGCAAGTGAACGCCGCAAATGAGCGTGTGTTGGAGATTCTGATCAAAGCCCGTCCCGTGTGGACGGACGTAAAGCCTGCGCTGCAGGCTATCCCCGGTATGACGAAAACCACGATCCTGGTGCCCGGCCCGCCTTTGCCGGTGGAAAAGCTCACCATGCCGATCCGCACCTCTGTATGTGGCGCGGCCGTACATGAAAAGCTGGCCACTACCACCGATGAAGCATGGCAGATGGCCCTGGACGGCAGGCTGACCATTGCCTCCGCGCAGGACTATCAGTGCGGCTGCGCGGCCTGCATGGTGGTGTCCGCCAGCATGCCGGTCATCGTGGCAGACGACCCGGTGTACGGCGGCCGGGGATACGCCCCTATCCATCCCGGCCCCAACCCCAAGGTGCTGCGCTGGGGCTTCTACGATGAGGAAGTGGAACGCGACCTGTGTTGGATGCGAGACGACTTCGGTCCCGCGCTGGGCGAGACCGTACACGCAGCGGGCGGCATCGATCTTGTGACGGTTCTGGCAAAAACGGCCGGCATGGGCGACGAAAATCACAACCGCCAGCCCGCCGCCTCCATGTATCTGGCACTGCAGCTGCTGCCGCACCTGGCGGCGGTGCGGCACCCGCAGATCGGCAGGATGCTGCAGGAGCTGGCCCAGAACGACCGCTTCTTCCTGCATCCCATGATGGCAGGGGTAGAGGCCATTACCCAAATAGCAAAAAAAGTGCCCCTGTCCACCGTGGTGGCGGGCATGGGCGGAAATGGCGTGGAGTTCGGCATCCAGCTGGCAGGCACGGGCAACCGTTGGTACACCACCGCCGCGCCGGTCATTGAGGGGATGTTCCTGAAGCCCTCCACCACCCGGGACGACCTGCTGGGCTATCTGGGTGACAGTTGCGTGACCGAGGTGTACGGCTTGGGCGGCATGTCCTCCATTGCCGGCCCGGCTTATGCACGCTTTACGGGCGCGACGTTCGCCGACGCCAAAGACCGCACAGAGAAAGCTCGTGCCGTCTCTTTGGGAGAGCACACCTTTGCTCCAATCCCATGGGACGATTACCGCGGCTTCCCGGTAGGCATCGACGCCCGCAAGGTGGTAGGCTATAACATCCTGCCCATCAGCCACGGCGGTTCGGCGCTGAAAACGGGCGGACAGGCGGGCGCGGGCGCCGCCGCGCTGCCGCTGGAGTGCTTCAAGCAGGCGCTGCTTGCGATCCGTGACCAGGCGCTTGCCGCGCGTGCGGAGTAAAGGAGAGATAGACGATGGAGATTTATACCAAAGTAGAGGCGGGCCGCTACATCGACTCGCTGGAGACCCTGTTCAGCTCCTCGGTCCTCAACGAGCAGCCGGGTATAGAGATGGGCTATGTGGGCATGGCGACCGCCGCGTTCAAGGACGTGGTAGCGGAGATCGGCCTGATGTCCGACGCGCTGGCGGCCTGCGGCGACGGAGACTATGTGATCGTGGCCAGGGCCGAGAGCAGCCGGGCCTTCGAGGCGGCGGTGTGCGCCGTGAAGCAGAATTCCACAACGGCGCAGGAGGAAGGCGGGGACGCGTCTCGGAGCTATGCCACCGTCAAGGCGGCGGAGGAGGGCTGCCCCGGGGCGAACCTCTGTTCCGTCGCCGTGCCGGGCGAGTACGCTTTGGCCGAGGTAAAAAAAGCCCTGAACGCCGGGCTGCACTGCGTGGTGTTCAGCAACAATGTGCCCCTTTCCGACGAGCGGGAAATGAAGGAGATGGCCCGGGAGAAAGGACTTTTGTGCATGGGGCCGGACTGCGGCGTCGCCAACATCAACGGCGCGGCGCTGGTGCTGGCCAGCGTCAATGCCCGAGGCCCCTTCGGCATCTGCGGCGCGTCAGGCACCGGTATCCAACATGTGGCGGCCATGCTCCACGAGATGGGCACCGGCGTCAGCCAGACCATCGGCACCGGTGGCAACGACATGAAAAACGAAGTGGGCGGCATCATGATGCTCATGGGCATCGACGCGCTGGAGGCCGACCACGAGACAAAGTACATCGCCCTCATCTCCCGCAAGCCGGGGGACGAGGTCCTGCCCAGGGTGCTGGAGCGGGTGCGCCGGTGCAAAAAACCGGTGGTTGTGCTGTTCATGGGCTGCGACCGCGCGCAGATCGAGGAAACGGGCGCCATCTATGCGGCCGACCTGGACGACTGCGGCCAGAAGTGCCTGGCGTTGGTGGGCAAGCATTACCCGCTGGAGAGCGACGAGGAATTGGCCGCGCTGGCGGCTCAGCAGGCGCAGCTTCTGGGCAGAGAGCAGAAATACGTGCGGGGTGCCTTCAGCGGCGGTACCTATATGGACGAGGCCATGCAGACGCTGGCACCGAAAATCGGCAAAGTATATTCCAACAAGCCCCTGCGGCCCGAGTGGATGCTGCCGGATTCACAGGTCAGCGTGGAAAACACCTGCATCGACTACGGCGAAGAGGAGTTCACCTTGGGCCGGCCTCATCCAGCCATTGACCCCGGCGTGCGCCAGCCCGCCATTTTGCGGGAGGGATCCGACCCAGAGACGGCCGTCATCCTGCTGGACTATATCCTGACCCCGCCGGGCCACATGGACCCGGTGGGCTATTCGCTGGCAGATATCAGGGCGACGAAGCAGCAGGCCAAGGCCGCCAGCCGGCACCTGATCTTTATTGCCACGGTGCTGGGCACCACCGCTGATTTGCAGAACCTTCCCGCGCAGGAGCAGAAGCTGCGGGACGCGGGCGTGCTGGTGTGCAGCACCAACGCCCGGGCGGCGGCGCTGGCCGGGGAGATCGTGCGTCTGAAGAAAGAGAGGGACGAACATGGACTGTGAAAAAATCTTGGACCTGTTCCGCTCGGAGCTGGTCGTTGTAAACGTAGGCCCGAAGCTGTTTGCTGCGGCCATTGAGAACCAGGGCTACCGCACCGTCCAGGTGGACTGGAAGCCCGTGGCCGCCGGGGACCGGCAGATGCAGGAAGTGCTTGCCCTGCTGGGCGGGCTGGACTGACGAAAGGGGCAAAGCAATGAAAATATTGGTTTGTAACGCAGGCAGCACCTCACTGAAATTCAAGCTGTATGAGATGCCGGCCTGCGAGATCCTGGCCACCGGTAAGGTGGAGCGCGTCGGCTCTGCGGACGATGCCATTTTCGGCTACTGCAACTGCGGCACCGGCTACAAGATGGACCTGAGCGGGCAGAATATCCCCAATTATCAGGCGGGCATCGAAAAGTTTCTCGCCTGCCTGACCAAGGGCGAGGGCGCAGTACTCTCGGACATTGCCGAAATCGAGCGTGTGGGGTATAAATCGGTCCTCTCCAAGGGGCATTACGGCGTACATAAAATCGACGAAAGCGTTATGCAGGGTATGCGCGATTTTCTCGCGCTGGCCCCGGTACATAACAGCGCCTACCTGAACGCCATTGAAACCGTACAGGCCGTACTGCCGGGCGCGATGCATGTGGGCGTTTTTGAAACAGCATTCCACCGGGATATCCCGCTTGAGCGCAAGATCTACGGCGTGCCTTATGAGTGGTATGAAAGCTACGGCGTGCAGCGGCTGGGCTATCATGGCGCATCCCACGGCTACATTGCCGACGTGCTGAACGCCGAGAAAAAAGAATACGGCGCGATCTCCTGCCACCTCGGCGGCAGTGCCTCCATCTGCGGTATCCTCAACGGCAAAAGCGTGGATACCAGTTTTGGCATGAGCCTTGAAACAGGCCTTATCCATGCCAACCGCGTCGGTGACATGGATCCCACCATGATCTGCTTCCTGAAACAACAGGGGCTTACGGAAGAGGAAATTCTGGCAGGCTGCCAGAAAAAGGGCGGCTTGCTCGGCATTTCGGGCATCAGCAATGATTTGCGCTATGTACAAGAAGCGGCCGATGCCGGCAATGCGCGGGCGAAGCTGGCTGTGGATGTTTTTGTCAACGGGATCGTGCACTACATCGGCGCGTTTTATCTCGACCTTGGCCGGCTGGACTATCTTGTATTTACGGCCGGCATCGGCGAGCACTCCGCCCGTATCCGTGCGATGGTATGCGAAAAGCTGGCGCCGCTGGGTGTAAAGCTGGACGGGCAGGCCAATGAGAACTGCGATGGCGCGGCAGTGATTTCTGCTCCCGATTCCGGGGTGTGCGTACGGGTCATCCCCGCCAACGAGGAACTGGGCATTGCGCGGCGTACCTTTGAACTGGCGTGATCAAAAAAACGGAGCAGGAAATACGCTTATGCTTCCCCAGCTTATGCCAGATGTCCGAAACAGGCAAGAAATATTTTTATAAACAGAAAGAGGGACCTTATGATGAAAATCGGTTTAATTGGCCTTGGTATTATGGGCAAGCCCATGGCAAAGAACATGCTCAAGGCGGGCTGCGACCTGACTGTCAGCGATCTGAACAAGGCTGCGGTGGAGGAGGTCGTTGCCGCCGGTGCAAAAACTACCTCCAACAAAGAGATTGGCGAAACCTGCGATGTTGTGATGACCATGCTCCCCAACTCACCCCATGTCAAGAGCGTGATGCTCACCCCGGAGACTGGTGTTGTCAACTACATGAAAGCTGGCCAAGTCTTCATTGATATGAGCTCGATCAACCCGGTTGCCAGTAAAGAGATTGCGGCAGCCCTTGCCGAAAAAGGCGTTGAGATGCTCGACGCTCCTGTTTCCGGCGGCGAGCCGAAGGCCATCGACGGCACCTTGTCCTTCATGGTCGGCGGCAAGCAGGAGATCTTCGACCGGTACCAGCCCCTGTTAGAGACGATGGGCGCTTCCGTCGTCCGTTGCGGCGAAGTCGGCGCAGGAAACACCACCAAGCTGGCAAACCAGATTATTGTGGCCTGTAACATTCAGGCTATTGCCGAGGCCTTTACCCTGGCCCAGAAGGCCGGTGTTGACCCAGAACTGGTTTTCCAGGCCATTAAGGGCGGTCTCGCTGGTTCTACGGTCATGAATGCCAAAGGCCCGATGATGATGGAGGGCAACGATAAGCCCGGATTCAAGATCGACCTGCATATTAAGGACCTAAACAATGCATTGGATTGCGCCCACACCGTGGGCGCACCCGTGCCCATGACGGCCGAAGTGCAGGAGATTTTGCAATGGCTGCACAACAACGGCTGCGGGCAAAACGATCACAGTGCCATCGCCAAGTACTATGAACACCTGACCGGCATCAAAATCGGCCGGTGAGGAAAAGGAGGCAATGATAATGCCGAAAATCAATAAGGTTGTTACCACCCTGTGGTACAACAAAGAGGATATGCGCGCTTTGCGCAATGTTTTCCCGGATGCGGATTTTCGCTATGTCGATTTTTACGACAAGGACAGACTAACCGAAGAAGTAAAAGATGCCGATGTCGCCATTGTTCTGGGAGATGTGGATAACTGCCTGCTGGGAGAGAACTGCTTAAAGTGGATCCACTGCGATCATGCGGGGCTGAACGGCTCCGCACGGCCGGAGGTGTTTGCGCGCGGTATTCCGGTAACGGGGGCCGCAGGGCGCAGTGCGCCCGTATTGGCCGAACACTGCATCTACTTTATGCTGCAATCCTGCTACCATACCAAGGAGCTTCTGACCGCACAGGCGGCAGGCCATTGGGGCGTGGAGGGCAGCAATAGCTGGCGCGGTCTGTATGGCCGCACAGCCGGCATCATTGGCATGGGCAACAACGGCCGGATGCTGTCGACCCGCCTGAAAGCGTTGGGCATGAACGTGATGGGCTTTGATAAGTCCCCCATTCAGGGCGCGGACGAGCTTGACGTCAAACTGTGCGGCAATGACGGCGATACCATCGACCCGATCCTCAAAGAGGCAGATTTTGTCATTCTGACACTTGCCCTGACGGACGAGACGTATCACATGATGAACTATGGCACGTTCTGCAAAATGAAACCGGACGCGTTTTTGGTCAATATGGCGCGCGGCGGCATTGTTTGCACGGAAGATTTGCTAAAAGCCCTGAACAAGGGCAAGCTCGGCGGCGCCGGTCTGGACGTGCTCGAGGAGGAGCCGCTGCCGGCCGACCATCCGCTGTGGCAGCATCCGAACGTGTACATTACGCCGCACTGCACCCCGCAGGTGCCGCACCGCGCAGGCCGTAGCATTGAGATCATCCGTGAGAACGCGCGCCGCTTTGAAGCCGACGAACCGTTGCTAAACCTGTTGAAGCCCGCCGATGCGTTGACCACTGCCACCAAAAGCGGTTGGGCGCGCCTGACGAACGCCGGGCTGACCAAAGAGCAGGTTGCTAGGCTTGATTTGGATAAGTTTCTTGGGAAGCGTGACTGGACCGATCCGTCCGAGTGGATGTGAGCCGGCTTTACGCAGCCCCATAAGTGCACCATTTCTGTTGCGATATTGCTTCTTCCGGGCAAAAACCGGCGGGTGGTTACCATCCGCCGGTTTTTGTGGTTTAAAAGATACGAGGTGTGGAACGTGAAGTACCTGAAACAAATTACACTTCTACTGGCCTTTTCTTTTTCAGGGGAAGCCGCACATGCACTGCTTCCCCTGCCGCTATTTACGGATTGCTGCTCCTTGCGGCTTTGTGCCTGCAGGTAATAAATCCCGAACAAATCAAAGAGAGTACACAATGGCTGATTACCGTGATGCCGATCCTGTTTATGGCACCAACCGTCAATCTTGCGGAGCACTGACGGACGATTGTGCCGCTGCTGCTTCCGATTGGTATTATCATTGCAGGCTCTACGGTGTTGACGGTTGGGGTATCCGGCAAGCTGACACAACTTGTGCTGAAGCTGAAGAAAGGCAGCAGGAGAAATGGCTGAATTTTTGCAGAGCACCACCCTTTGGGCAGTCGCTCTCACGTTAGAAGCTTACCAAGTGGCACTGTGGCTGCGCAAAAAAGGGAACAGCCCGCTATGTAACTCCATTGTAGTATCGGTGGTATTGGTTGCGGCTGTGCTGTTCGTGCTGAAACTGCCGAATGCGGAAAACTAGTGCGGATGGGCGAAACTCAGCTGGCCACTAACGCCCGCCACGATCTGTCTTACGCTGCCGATGTATGAGCAGCTGCGGATACTGCGCAAGGATTTGCTGGCAATCTTGGCCGGTGTCGCAGGCGGAACGCTTACTAGTCTCGGCTGCATCTTTGGCCTTGGCCGCTTGTTTGGGCTGAGTACACAGCTCATCACCTCACTGCTGCCCAAAAGCATTACCACGGCGATGGGCATTGCCTTGTCGGAACAATACGGCGGTATTGGGGCCATCACCAGCGCGGCCATTATCGCGACTGGCATCTGCGGCAGGGGCTGTGCAAGCTGTTCCGCATTCAAGGCGAAGTGGCGCAGGGGTGTGGCGTTCGGTATGGCAACGTATTTCATCGGCACCAGACCAGCAAGGCAACCGAACTGAGCGAATTCTGCGGCGCCATCGGCAGTCTTTCCCTCGTTGTGGCCGGCGTGCTGACCGCCGCACTGCTACCGGTACTTACGCCGTTTTTTAGCGAAGGAATATAAAAAATCGAAACGAAATCAACCACTTTCCATCTTGCCAATGCGTAGAGCAATTGCTCCGACAATAAAGTCATAACCACCAGCCGGTGGTTTCCTTACTCAATAAAAAAGGGGTGAAAAGCTACCGAAAACCAGCGCCTGCTTTCTCCCAGATACTGCAATGCTTGGGCATTCAGTTCAATACCGTAAAGAGGGTCGGTGTCTCCGCCACCCTCAGTAAAAACAAACCCGCTCATCTGAAAGACAGATTCAATCCGCTAATGAGAACCAACGAAAACATCACGGCGGCCAGGATTCCATCGGTTTAAAAGGGAATCCCGCCGCCGTGCATTCCACACCCGACAAATCGGTGCAGATTTTGATATCTCACCTCGCCAGCTTAAATCTATTCAGCAGCACTACCCTTCAGTTCTTCGTCTTATCGTCCAATCTTCATATTGGTCAGGCATTCATAATATTGAGCGATGGCGCTGTGATCCTTCTGCCCACCTTCGTGGTTGTGCACCCACTGCAATATCTCCTGCACACCTGCTGTCATAGGAACGGGCGCACCCACGCTGTGCGCGCAGTCCAACGCGTTATTCAGATCCTTGATGTGCAGGTTGACTTTAAAGCCCGGCTTGTCATTACCGGCGATCATCATAGGGGCTTTGGCGTTCATTACAGTGCTGCCTGCAAGGCCGCCCCGAATAGCCTCGAACACCAGCTGCGGGTTAACACCTGCCTTTTGCGCCAGCGTAAGCGCTTCGGCTACTGCCTGGATATTGCAGGCCACGATGATCTGATTGGCCAACTTGGTGGTGTTGCCGGCACCCACGTCGCCGCAGCGCACCACAGAAGCGCCCATGGCGGCTAGGATGTCCTTGTATTTGTCGAATACTTCCTGCTTGCCGCCAACCATGAAGCTGAGCGTGCCGTCTACGGCCTTAGGCTCGCCGCCGGAGACAGGGGCGTCCAGCATATCGATGTCCTTGGCTTCCAGCACGGCGGCGATCTCTTTGCTGGCCACCGGGTTGATGGAGCTCATGTCGATAAACACGGTGCCCGGGCGCATGTGGGCGGCCACGCCGTCCTCGCCTAGCATCACTTCTTTGACCTGGGGACTGTTGGGCAACATGGTCAGCACCACGTCGCAGCTCTCGCCAATCTCTGCCTGGTTGGCGGCCTTTGCGCCGACGGCCGCAATCTCATCCATGTTGGCCTGTGCCCGGTCGTTGACCAGCAGGTCCGTGTATCCTTTCTTCAACAGGTTTTTGGCCATGGGCTTGCCCATGATGCCAAGGCCGATCAATCCGATTTTCATTGTATATCTCTCCTTTGTGATTTCAGTACGCCAGTCGGCTGAGATGCCACGTTCGTCTCCCGGCCCCTCAACCGGCTGGTGGTTATTCAAAGCGGCGGCATTCTGCCGGACCGCGGCTTACCGTTTGGCCTGTTTTGCCTTGCGTGCCTGTTTTTGTTCCTTTTTGGGTGCGGCGCTCCATCACCTTGTTGTTCAAAGTTTCAAAACCTTTGTTCCCGCGGGCGCAGAACTCTTTCAGTTCACGAATACGGTTTTGGCCAGGCTCTCTTTGTGATACGGCGTCCCGCCTTTCTAAGGCAGATACATGCTGCGCCCGCTGCCAAAGGGCGATACCACCAAGTTGGGGACATCCTCCTTTTCCATGAACCAGCAACATTCGGGCGGCCCAATGGGGTACTCCGGGTTCAAACGGAGCTAGACCGTCGCTCCGCCGGACAGTTCGACGAAGAACCGTTCGCTGCCAAAGTCAATGTAAGGCGCCTGGGCGCACCGGGGAAACATTTCCTTCTCCGGGTCTTGAATCTCCAGCATGGAGACGCACAGTTCCTAGCGCCGTTCATGTACAGCCGCCACACCTAGGCATTGCAGCGGGACGCTGCCCTTGCCGAGGGCTGTACCGCCGGTGGCAAGGACGGTCTCGCTCTTCCAGGCAAATGCTTGGCGTTGCAAGAAAAGCGTTTTTTGATTCTATAAGACACTTTTGTGTTCTATTGGCTATCATGGCTGTGTGCGTGTACCCACGACACAAAAACTGACAGTTTAAGATGAGGTGTTCGGAATCGGTATGAAAGAAATTTCCAACGCTGCAAAAGCTCCGAGGGATTTCACAGAAAGAAACAGGTACCCGTCCTTCCATTTAAACTGCGGATTCTCCCCTTCTGTTAGCTGGTGGACTGCCGCTGGCCTTTGTGCCATGCGTATTTTCAAGCATATATCTCGCATCGGGACTGGATCAAAATAAGAGCAGCCAAAATGTCCGGAATTGTTCACGAGATGTACCATCGCGCGCTTGCCGTCCCGCGAATATCCCAACGTCACTTCCACCATAGGGGAGAATGGTGATTGCTCTACAGTTTCAAGTTTGGCAAACTGTTCTAGAATATCCTGCATCAGGCAAAACGTGTTCGAATAGCCGTCCCGCTGAAAGATTTCTCCAGCCAGCCATGGAATATGTATTGCTTTACCTGCCCCATAAAAATTCACAGCCAATCCGGGCGTATCGGTCGCTTCCAAACAATAGCAACGCTCCGGTGGGCCGAGGGGTTGCGGTGGGGTAAGACGCAGATAGGATTGGACAGTATCCTCATAATCGACGAACAGGAAATCATCGCCGAAGTAGACAAGCTCCGTATTGGAGAGGCTTGGGAAAAGTAATTTCTCCTGCGAACTAATCTCCAACATAGCAGATGCTAAATCCCGCCGGTACTGAAAGATTTGTTTTGTCCCAAGACAAGAAAGCGGTAAGTTTTCACGCTGTCCGCCGCGTTCGTCCCAAATCCCCGTAGCACCAGTACAGATAAGACAACCGCCTTCTTGGACATATGCGTCCAGCATAGCGGCGGCCCGTGTGGGAAGTTCTCGAAGATTTGTGAGAATAATAGCCTTAAAGCGCGAGAATGAATTAGAGGCCCACGCTGCCGCAGGTTCCGCTTCGGCCAAAAGAATATGGCGTTCTGTCAACACACGAATCCAGCCCCGGGCCTCTTCAGAGGCCATGTGTTTCCCTTCACGAATTACCAGCACATCTGCGGACGGACACATGCCTCGGTACTGTGTCTCGTGCGCGGCCATATACGAAAAAGCGGTTTTGACAGCGGCAAAAGCACTTTTGTCCCGATGGTTATCCATGCGCCCGATGAGGTAATAATCCAAAGCGCCGTAGTTCGCGATTGCTTGCCACATTCGGAGAGCATGCAATTCGGTACCGACGCTGACGTGGCGGTAGTAAAATCCGATGTAGTCCACTGTGGCGCTGCTGCAGACGCACTCAGGTTTCAACGAGTGGATTGACCGGACTGAGGAAGAGGCGTTGTACTGCCAGAGGGTTCCACCACGCTTATACTCCGTGTTGGATTCCCGACGAAAAAAATCCACACCGTCTACAGCAATCTCCGAGTCAATGCTTTTGAGGAGGGAATTGATTCGGTCTCGGGTCTCCTCCACGATTTCCTGTTTGAAGACTTGATACATACGCGATGTAAGATCCTCTTCATTCTCTTTTTCGGGTATATCTTTTCCAAAGCGTTGTTTAAAAAGACGTTTGCAGTTTTCGCAGTGGCAAGGTCCATAATCATGGTAGCTGTAATCTTTTGTCTGAAATCCACCCATATTGATGAACACACCGTCGATTGGTAATAGCTGCGTGACTTCCCGCAGAATCTCCAGCGCTTTTTGTTGCTGGAATCCTCCGCAGATGCACATATGTACGTCCCCATTGTAATCCACAATCTTACCATTTTTGTCCCGGTAGGCCCAATCTGGGTGCCGTTCGTAAACCGCTCGCCTAGCTTTGGAAAAGTCCATTCTCGCGATAACTCGGATCCCGGCTTTATGGCATTCCTCTATGAGAGTGTGAAGAGAATCGCCCAATAGAAATTCGCTTTGTGTGTGATCTTCCACCTTTGTAGGATAACTGGCTACGATTCCACCAGTGTTAATCATTGCTAAGGTCGCGTTCATCTCCTTCAGACAAGCGACATAGGTTTGCGCATCCATGTCCACCATGTCGGTTTCGCGCAGGTTCGTCTGCACCATTCGCCACGGATAATCTGTCCACCAGTGGCTCATTTTTTGTCATCCTCCCCGAAATATTCTGGCCAGTCTGCCGATTTGTCTGTACCGCAATCAATATAAAGTAGGAACTGATTTCAGTCAATGCTTCGACAATAAATACTAAGAAATGGCCCGTTTTCAACTAATATTTGTGCATTGATAATGAAAAAAGACTATGTTATTCTTTTTTACAGAGCAAACAATGTGAGGGAGGATGCGATATGAATAATATAATCGAAAAGGAAAACCGTGTAGTTGTGCATCTAAGAAAGTATCTGCCGTACTATCTTATGATTCTTCCAGGCGTTGTTTATCTGATTATTTTCAAATATGTTCCGATGTTTGGTAGCGTCATTGCCTTTCAGGATTTTTCTTCTACGAGGGGTATCATAGGCAGCCCGTTCGTAGGCCTCAAGCATTTCATTAAACTGTTTGATTCGCCGGATTTCTACAAAATCTTCCGAAATTCGTTATTTCTAAGCGCGCTGAAGATTGTCTTTACATTTCCAATTCCGGTGATTCTTGCTCTAATGTTGGATGAGGTACGGTCCAAATATATCAAAAAATCCGTTCAGACAGTCATCTGTATTCCCCATTTTGTTTCATGGGTTGTCGTCGGCGGTCTAGTGTTCAGTTTTTTGGGTAGCGGCGGCCTGTTCAACATTTTTCGCGAGATGCTTGGGCTGAAGCCAATTCTTGTAATGCAGCAGGAGCAGTGGTTCCGACCAATCTATGTGATTACCGCCATTTGGAAAGATGCAGGGTGGCAAACAATTGTCTATCTGGCGGCCATTGCCGGTATCAGTCCAGAGTTGTATGAGTCGGCCGTAATCGACGGAGCAAGCCGTTTCCAGCGAACCAGACACATCACGCTACCGATTCTGGTTCCAACGATTATCACCCTGTTCCTGTTGGAAGCCGGAAAATTTATGGAACTTGGCTTTGATCAAGTGTACAATCTGTACACGCCGATGACATATTCTGTGGCGGACATCTTCGATACATATGTCTATCGTGTGGGTGTTTTGAATGGCCGATATTCCTTTTCAACGGCGGTTGGATTATTCCAATCCGTAATTGGCTTGATAATGGTGTTGCTTTTCAATTATTTGTCGAAAAAATATACAGAAGACGGAGGGTTGTGGTAATGAAAAATAAAGGCTCCGTAATCAAAGTATCCTCGAACGATTTTTGGTATAGTTTTTCCATCACGGCGGTTCTTGTTCTTTTCGGCATTGTTTCGCTGATTCCTCTTGTGTCCGAATTGGCACTGTCGTTCAGCTCGAAAGCAGCATCTGACATGAATGCGGTTACGCTCTGGCCAGTCGACTTTACGCTTGAATCATGGAAATATATGCTGTCTCAGATGACACTGTGGAGATCGTTTTTTATTTCGGCTACCTCGACAGTAATTGGTGTGGCACTGTCACTGGTGATTAATGTATTAATGGCCTATCCCTTGGCAAAAAATGATTTCCCGCTTCATAAAGTACTTATGCTTTTTGTGGTGTTCACAATGATTTTCAAGGCACCGACTGTACCCTATTATCTGCAAATTGTTAGGCTGGGACTGCGTGATGACTACTGGGTGATGGTGCTTCCGCACATTCTGACCGCGTACAATTTGATTGTTATGCGCTCATTTTTTCACGCGTTTCCGGCAGACATTGAGGAGGCGGCAGCCATCGATGGATGTGGAAAATTTAGGACGTTGTTTCGAATCGTTTTGCCTTCATCAAAGCCAGTGCTGATGACTGTCGGATTGTATTACGGTGTCACGCTGTGGAACCAGTATCAGACTCCACTGATGTTTATTTCGGATACCAAGCTGTTTCCACTGCAAAGAGAGATCCAACGAATCCTTAGCAGCGGTGGCGACATGGTTGCGATCGCCAAGTATGCTGATGTTAATTATACGACAGCTACATTGAGCGCGGTTGTTGTTATCTTTGCTATCCTTCCCGTCTTAGTTGTCTACCCATTTATTCAAAAGCACTTCACAAAAGGCGCGATGGTCGGTAGCGTGAAGGGATAATTTTAAGTTCGTTGTGCCGCTCCGTTGCGGTATCAAATAAATAAAAAATAGGAGGAAAAACTATGAAGAAATTCATTAGCGTGTTTCTGGCAGCTCTTATCCTTACGTTGCTTTTGGCCGGATGCGGCGCAAAACCTGGGAGTACGTCCACAAGCCAAGCGGGTGTCGCTTCGCAGGATGGCTCTGGTTCTGACAGACAGAATATTGTATTACCCGAGTATATAGAATTCCAGAGGGATAATCCAGGTTTTCTGCCTGTAGAAAAGGATGGGGAAATGTATAATTTTTACAAAGACATCCTTGGTTTTGGCGTAATTATGCCCTACATTGAGTGGAATGGCGGCGCAACTTATCAGGAGCAGATTAACCTGCGTGTGACGGCTGGCGAAGCGCCCGATGTTTATGCGGTAGTCAATGGCATGGAAAACCAGTTGATTGTGGATGGCGCAGTGCTTGATCTAACAGATTATCTGCAGGAATACGCGCCACATTGTTGGGAGATGGTAGATGAATCTATCTGGGAGTTGGTTCGTCAAAATGACCCCACCGGACAGGGCAGAATTTGGTACGTTCCAAAGGTATTTGACTATCAACGTCATGGCGCGATGATTCGCGTGGATTGGCTTGAGGCCGTCGGCGAGGAGATGCCAACCACACAAGACGAATTTGTAGAGGTTTTGCGCGCATTTCGCGATGGAGACCCCAACGGAAACGGAGTCGCGGACGAAATTCCCACCGGCGGACGCGAAGAAGCGCGTTGGATGGACTATCTGTTTTATATGTACGGTATCGCGATGTTTGAGGGATATCCCGGGTGGGATATGTACGACGGCGAGCTGACATATTCAGCTGTCACGCCAAATATGCGCGATGCGCTGGAGTGGATCGCCTCTCTTTATAAGGAAGGGCTGATCGACCCGGAAACGCTCTTTAACGATAAGGCAGCATGGGATGGAAAGGTTTCTTCAAATCAGGTTGGTATTTACTATCATCTGCCACAAACCGATTATATCCGAGCAATGGATATTGAAAACGCTACCGGCGTAAAGGCGCAGTTTGCGGTTCTTCCGGCCATATCCGCCAACGGGTATGAAGGAAGCGGCTTCTATCAGGCAATGCGCAGCGGCGATGCACAGTATGTTGTGAATTACACCGAGGACCCCGGGCGTATTATTGCCTGCATGAAAGTAATTGACGCACTTTATAATCTTGACAATGCCGAAACTTTCAAATTTGGCGTTGAGGGGATGTATTATACAGTTAACTCCGATGGAGAAAAAGAATATCTGCCGGAAGATAAAGCAAATCAGGAGCGCTTGGCGCTGAGCGTCTATGACACCGTGGCCAATGAGGAGATTGTTGTAGGTATGCTTGAGGGTATTCGCTCCGATGAAAATGCATGGGCGGTAGATAATTCGATTCGCAATGTCCACGAAATTCAACAATATGGCCGCATCATTGCGGGCAACAATATTCCAACTACGATATACGAGGGCTACGAGGATATTGGTGCACGCACCCTTTATGTGGAATATGCGTCCAAAATCATTTCCGGCGAATGGCCCATAGAAAAATTCGATGAGTTTGTCGAAAAATGGTACGCAAATGGCGGTGAGGAAGTAACCGAACGTGCACGTGCTTGGCATGATGAGCTGAATAGCTGAGTTAATTCCCGGTCGCAGGGCAGGATCCTTGATCCTGCCCTTGACTTGGTATCCGGGGTGCTTGAGAAGAGTGGAGAGAGGCATTATGAAGCATATCCGAAATATGTCGATTACAAAAAAAATGATTCTGATTTGCTTGAATATCTGTCTGATTCCGCTAATTGTCGGCTTTTTTGTTATATTCAAAATCTATGTTGCCCGATTAAATGAGCATACAATGGAATTTGCTCAGGCGTTCAATGCTCAGATTACCGCCAATCTGAACCACGTGATTCAGGATTATGAGGGAATCTCTAAGTCTGTTCTGGTAGACAATGAACTGTTCTTTTACTCAGAAAAGACGCAGCGATCTGTTACTGAACTTGTGCGCGATAATGAAAGCATACAAAGAGTGTTATTTCGAATTACAACACTGCAGCCGAAGGTGAAAACCGTCAGCATTCTAATGCACAATGGAGATTTTATCCATACAGGTTCCAAAGGACTGAAAATCAACCAGACAGCTTTTTACGAAAAGCCGTGGGTGAAAGGGCTTGATCAGAGTACGGAAAATTTTTATGTTGTTCCGGCGCATAAGGCAGACTATTGGAACAGCCGGACGAACGAGCTGGTGATTACCATTGTCAGGAAAATCATGTCCAGCGGCATGAAGTACCGGGGGGCGCTTATGATTGATATCGATCCGGCTTCGGTCATTGTGCTGAGTGAAGAGTATGAAAACGCAAAGCAGAAATACGATATTGAAATTCGAATCGAGGATTCCGCGGGGAATATCTTGTATGACACACGTCTAATGGACGACCCAACGCAATGGCAGGATGAAAGTATGACCGCGCCAGCGTTTGGCGATGATTATATTGCCCTTGAGCAGCAATCCGAGACGCTTGGGCTGACTGTGTATACGGCGATTCCAAAAGAGTCTCTCAACTTGGAGGAAAAGTACGTTCGGCTGATGACGATATTGGTTGTTCTTCTATGCGGGGTGATCGTTGTACTTATAGTCGTACCGATTAGCAGCGCTCTTACAAGCCGTCTTGTTAAAGTCAGCTATGGTATGCGTCAGATGAAGAATGGGAAGTATATTACGCTTCCGAACTACGAAAGTTCCGATGAATTGGGTATGCTTGTCAGCAGCTACAATTATATGGTCCATGAGATGGAACAGCTAATTGAGAAAGTGTATGTCGCCGAGCTTGTGAAAAAAGATAGCGAGATAGCCGCACTCCAAAACCAGATTAATCCCCATATGTTGTTTAATACGCTGGAAGTGATCCGCATGAAGTCGCTGTGTAATGGCGACCCTGTCGTGTCAAAAATGATTTTCCTCTTGGCGAAGATGTTCCGCACTATGTTAGATAGTTCGAAAAAAAACCATAGAATCAGGGACGAGCTGATTTACGCGGAGGAGTTTATGCGTCTGCAGAATCTGCAATCCACAGACCAGTTCTGCTTTACGTATGATATAGATGCCTTGCTTTTAGATATCCTCTGTATCCCGGTTCTATTTCAACCTCTGCTTGAAAACTGCATTGAGCACGGCAGGCGAGACAAAAGTGAACGGCTAAATATCAAAATTACCGGGAAGGCAGAAGGCGAAATTGCTATTTTCCAAGTCTGCGACGATGGACGAGGCATGGATGAAGAGAGTCTAGCACTTACACGACGGCGCCTTGAGAAAGCTCGACAGATTACCGACCCCCTATTGCACAGTGAGATTGGAGGCTCACAAAACATTGGTCTGATCAATATTCTGAGGCGGTTGCGGCTGGCAGATGAACGCTGCAGTGATTTAGATATCCTGTACAGCAATTCGAGTGGGACCTGCATAGAATTTCGTATGCGTATTAGAATGTGTTTGGATGAGGGATTATGAATATTGTAATTGTTGATGACGAACCAGATATTTTGACAGGAATCGAGTTTTTACTGAATGCTGTAGGCCAGGGCTATCATGTAACAGGGAGAGCCTTCAACGGGAAAGAGGGTATGGAAACCGTTTTGGAAAAACATCCGGATGTTGTCCTGACCGATATCAAAATGCCGATCTTTGATGGAATCGAGATGATTCGCCGACTGAAGGAACAAGGAGCAACGGCAGAATTTATCCTGCTCTCAGGATATGGCGAATTTGCGTACGCAAAAAAAGCGATGGCATTAGGTGTCCGTTATTACTTAATGAAGCCGTTGGATGAGGAGGAAATGTATAGCATCATTGAGAAGATTCGCGAGGAGAGGTATCCACAACGCAGTAGCGATGTGGTTCAGGAGATTAGGGAATATCTGGTGAAAAATTACGCTCAGGACATCAGTCTGAACGACATCGCGAAAAAATTTTTTATGAATCCCAACTATCTGAGCCAGTTGATTAAAAAAAAGACAGGGAAAACCTATCAGCAGTTGATTACAGAGTTGCGTATCGGTCATGCGAAAAAGTTTTTTACTGAGACGGACATGTGCATTTCAGAGGTGTGTGCGGCGGTCGGCTATCACGATCATCGTCATTTCAATGCGCTTTTTGAGCGGATAGTGGGTATGCGACCAGCGGAGTATGTTCTATCAATAACAACGCGAAGAAGCGAAGGTGAAGAGTCCGATATATCTAAGGAGAGTCGAACTCTGATTTTACCGTAAGTGGTTTTTGGAGGATAAAATGGAAGAAAAGAAACAGAGCTTTAATCCCTGTCTCCCGTCTTATGAGTATGTTCCAGACGTTGAGCCGCGTGTTTTCGGTGACCGAATCTATCTCTACGGTAGTCACGACCGTTTTCGGGGTGCGGAGTACTGCTTAAATGATTATGTATGCTATTCTGCTGACGTCCACAACCTCGCGGAATGGCGATATGAAGGCATCATTTACCGCAAAGAACAGGATCCTCGTAATCGGAAACGGGGAAACAGCCTGTTTATTCCCAAGCCAGGGCGATTCGCCTATGCAAAACGTACTCCTGGAGATCTTAATCCCCCGGGGGTTCATGCACTGTGGGCACCGGATGTCATCCGTGGTTCGGACGGAAGGTATTATCTTTATTACTGCCTAGACTATTTGCCGCAGATTGCCGTGGCCGTCTGTAATGTTCCGGCGGGAAAGTACGAATATCTTGGTATGGTGCGCCATCCAGATGGCATTCCACTCGGAGACCGGGAGGGTGACAGCACTCAATTTGATCCCGGTGTTTTTGTGGATGAAGATGGCCGAATTTATCTTTATTCCGGACAGGCACTTCGGGAGCAGACAAAAGACGATGGAACGAAGCGCTCGCAGGTGATGTGTTTGGAGCGGGATATGTTGACACTGGCATCGGAGCCGCAAGATCTTCTTCCTTCGGCGGCGAGGTCCATCGGAACAGGTTTTGAGGGACATGCATTTTTCGAGGCTAGCTCCCTTCGAAAAGTCAAAGAAAAGTACTATCTCATCTATTCTTCCGTTAACAGCCACGAGTTATGCTATGCGGCGAGTGACCGGCCGGATGGGGACTTTTGCTTTGGTGGTACACTTGTCGATATCGGCGATGTGTATTTGAATGGGAGAACTGAGGAACAGGCAGTGAACTGTCTAGGCAATACGCATGGCGGCATGGAGTGTATTGATGGACAATGGTATATCTTTTACCACCGACAGACAGACCGCACCAACTACAGTCGCCAGGTCTGTGCGGAAAAGATATTTTTTAAGGAGGATGGCTCTATTGGACAAGTGGAGATAACCTCCTGCGGACTCAATTCCGGCCCATTGAAGGGAGAAGGAATGTATCCGGCGAATATCTGCTGTTGCCTGCACGGGAAGGAAGGTGGGGTTCTCTCTCACCCACTGACCATGCAGTCGAACCATCCTTATCTGACTCAAGATGTTCCGGATGTGGAGCCGGAGAAAATCTCTGCTGGTGTGGAGCCGGTTCAATACATTACGAGCTTGATGGATGGTTCCGTTGTGGGATATAAATATTTTTCCTTCTCTGGTGTTCGCTCTTTGGTGATGGAACTTCGAGGAAATGCGAACGGGAGGTTCCTCTTGTACATATCTCAAAGAAAGCGGATATACGGAAAAATTTCAGTTGCGCTAAAGGACGCTAGGCAATGGCAAACCGTCTGTACAAAAGTGACCCTGCCAAACGGTGTCCACAGTGTGTATTTTTTGTATGAAGGTACCGGAACAGTAGATTTTCGAAGTTTCACTTGGGAATGCTGAGAATAAAACGATTCGAATGTCACTCAACGGCATATTTGTCCCCACTGCAACTGTTCATCAAAAGGGGAGGATGGATGGGTTATGGCGCGATCGACAGATCGATTTGATTGTTTTTATTACAAGGGAGGAATTTGTTTTGCCGGAAATCAAAAAAGCACTGATAACGGCTTGTCTTAAGCCGGAAAACAGGAAAAGACTAAGGGAAGCGTTGTTTCCTGCGGAAGTGATATTTTGCGATTCGCACGCTCCCAACGCAAAAGAAAAGATCGCTGAGTCAGTTAAGTCGGTGGACGTATGCATTTTGAATGGTGATTTGGATGAAGAAATTCTTGCCGGAGAAAATCTCAAATGGATTCATTGCTGTCATGCGGGCTTGGATCGCTCCGCACGCCCGGAGGTTTTTTCTCGGGGCATCATTTTGACAAGTTCCTCTGGTAGAAGTGCTCCGGCGCTGGCCGAACACGTCCTCATGTTTATGTTGAGCCTCACGTATGATTTGCCCATGTTGCTGCGCGCTCAGGCACGTCATCAGTGGACATCGACATCCGAATACGCTTCAAAGACAGCATTACATGGGAAGACTATCGGTGTAATTGGCCTAGGGAAAACCGGACGTGAGGTTGCAAAATTGGCGAGGCAATTCGATATGACAATACTTGGCTGGAGGCGTAGCAGTGCTCCAGTAGAGTATGTAGATGAAATATATGCCGCTGAGGAAGGGGGCGATTTAAACGCACTGCTCGCGCGCTGTGATTACGTAGTGCTTTGTATCGAGCTGAACGACAAAACGTTTCATATGATGTGTGCTGAACAATTTCTCGCTATGAAAAAAACGGCGTTTTTAATCAATATGGGCCGCGGGAAGTTGATTGACGAGTCAGCGCTTGTCCATGCGTTACAAGCAGGAGAACTCGCGGGCGCAGGACTGGATACCTTTGAAACGGAGCCTTTACCCGCGGACAGTATGCTTTGGAATATGCCCAATGTAATAATTACACCACACAGTACACCTGCACTGCCAGACAGAGAAGAACGCATGTTGCAATATGTATATCAGAATATCCATGCCTATAGAGAGGGCGGAAAATTTATAAACCGACTCACAGAAAAAAACATTTTTACACTGGCTTGTAGAGATTTATAGTCTTTCCCCCAAGCAACTATAAGGTGTTTGCCTTCCGTGTTCCGCTTACAGGAGAACACGTCATCGAGGTTCGCTACGGCGTATGGGCGGATTTCATGACCATCCGTAAGGTGGAAAAAGTCAACCCCGGCTATGCCCAGGACGGCGGCGAGGTGGTGAACTGGTTCGACAAGCCTGAGGAAGCGACGCGGGAGGGCTATTTCTCCATCCTAGACATGATAGAGGATATCAAGAAAAAACCGAGGCCGCCAAGCTGCTGGATGATGTCATGGCCCAAATGAAAAAGAGCTATGGCGATGTGGGCAAAAAGATCACCCTGCCTAAAGTCATCCAGCGCCAGATGGACAAAATGCCCTTGGAAAAATGCTGAAACAGGTCGGTAAGTCCGTTACCCCCACCATGGTCGAGCAACTCAACGCCGCACTGAACCAGATTCCAAAGGAAACGGACTGACGGCTTCGGTCCGATAGGCCGATGAAAGCGTATGATGATTGAGCGGGAGGCAAGGATGCCGAATTACAGTTACCACCCTCAGTTGAAAAAGCCCGAAGGGCTGCACAGCCTTGATTTTTCCAACCCCAAGCTGGCCTTCGCCGTCCGTGTACTGGTAAAAAAACTGCTGATACAGACACGCGATTTTACACCACCGCCCGGGGTATGTTTAAGGCTTATCGAAGTCCCCGCATGGGACGGCGCGCAGATTGAGTGCCTTGTGCTGGAACCGGCAGATGAGTCAGCGCCGCTGCCCGGCATGCTGTACTGCCATGGCGGCGGCTTCTTTCTGCCGTTGCAGCCTATGATGCTGCAGTTGGCCTCCCGGTATGCGGCGGCGCTGCAAATGCGGGTGTTCCTGCCCGAATACCGTCTGCTACCCGAGGCCCCCGCGCCCGCCGCCTTTGAGGACTGCCTGGCCGTGTGGCGGGGAATGACGGCGCAGGCGGACGCCTTGGGCCTGGACGCGGGATGCCTTCTGCTGTACGGCGAAAGTGCCGGCGGCGCGTTGGCAGCGGGGCTGGCCCAGCGCCTGTGCGCGGAGGAAGGGCCGCGGCCCGCGGGCCAGCTGCTGATCTATCCGGTGTTGGACGACCGATGCGGCCGCTATCCCTCCATGGAGCGATACGCCGATGCGGCGTGGCCGCGCCATTCCAACGAATATATGTGGCGGGAATATCTGCGGGAGCTTCCGGAAGCGGGCGCCCCGCTGGTGCCCATGCGGGCGGCCCCCGCCGATTTGGCCCGCCTGCCCGCCGCATATATCGAGCCGCAGGAGATCGACACGCTGCGCGATGAAGCCGCTGCCTATGCGGAGGCGCTGCGGGACGCCGGAACCACCGTGGAAGTGAACGAGGTGCCCGGCTCGTACCACGGCTTCGACGCCGACACAGAAAATCCCTTTGTACAAGCAGTGGTCGGCAGACGTATTTGTGCCATGCGGGCCATGCTGGACAATATCAATGAAGGAGCAAGAATATGACGGTTGAACAGCAAGTGAACGCCGCAAATGAGCGTGTGTTGGAGATTCTGATCAAAGCCCGTCCCGTGTGGACGGACGTAAAGCCTGCGCTGCAGGCTATCCCCGGTATGACGAAAACCACGATCCTGGTGCCCGGCCCGCCTTTGCCGGTGGAAAAGCTCACCATGCCGATCCGCACCTCTGTATGTGGCGCGGCCGTACATGAAAAGCTGGCCACTACCACCGATGAAGCATGGCAGATGGCCCTGGACGGCAGGCTGACCATTGCCTCCGCGCAGGACTATCAGTGCGGCTGCGCGGCCTGCATGGTGGTGTCCGCCAGCATGCCGGTCATCGTGGCAGACGACCCGGTGTACGGCGGCCGGGGATACGCCCCTATCCATCCCGGCCCCAACCCCAAGGTGCTGCGCTGGGGCTTCTACGATGAGGAAGTGGAACGCGACCTGTGTTGGATGCGAGACGACTTCGGTCCCGCGCTGGGCGAGACCGTACACGCAGCGGGCGGCATCGATCTTGTGACGGTTCTGGCAAAAACGGCCGGCATGGGCGACGAAAATCACAACCGCCAGCCCGCCGCCTCCATGTATCTGGCACTGCAGCTGCTGCCGCACCTGGCGGCGGTGCGGCACCCGCAGATCGGCAGGATGCTGCAGGAGCTGGCCCAGAACGACCGCTTCTTCCTGCATCCCATGATGGCAGGGGTAGAGGCCATTACCCAAATAGCAAAAAAAGTGCCCCTGTCCACCGTGGTGGCGGGCATGGGCGGAAATGGCGTGGAGTTCGGCATCCAGCTGGCAGGCACGGGCAACCGTTGGTACACCACCGCCGCGCCGGTCATTGAGGGGATGTTCCTGAAGCCCTCCACCACCCGGGACGACCTGCTGGGCTATCTGGGTGACAGTTGCGTGACCGAGGTGTACGGCTTGGGCGGCATGTCCTCCATTGCCGGCCCGGCTTATGCACGCTTTACGGGCGCGACGTTCGCCGACGCCAAAGACCGCACAGAGAAAGCTCGTGCCGTCTCTTTGGGAGAGCACACCTTTGCTCCAATCCCATGGGACGATTACCGCGGCTTCCCGGTAGGCATCGACGCCCGCAAGGTGGTAGGCTATAACATCCTGCCCATCAGCCACGGCGGTTCGGCGCTGAAAACGGGCGGACAGGCGGGCGCGGGCGCCGCCGCGCTGCCGCTGGAGTGCTTCAAGCAGGCGCTGCTTGCGATCCGTGACCAGGCGCTTGCCGCGCGTGCGGAGTAAAGGAGAGATAGACGATGGAGATTTATACCAAAGTAGAGGCGGGCCGCTACATCGACTCGCTGGAGACCCTGTTCAGCTCCTCGGTCCTCAACGAGCAGCCGGGTATAGAGATGGGCTATGTGGGCATGGCGACCGCCGCGTTCAAGGACGTGGTAGCGGAGATCGGCCTGATGTCCGACGCGCTGGCGGCCTGCGGCGACGGAGACTATGTGATCGTGGCCAGGGCCGAGAGCAGCCGGGCCTTCGAGGCGGCGGTGTGCGCCGTGAAGCAGAATTCCACAACGGCGCAGGAGGAAGGCGGGGACGCGTCTCGGAGCTATGCCACCGTCAAGGCGGCGGAGGAGGGCTGCCCCGGGGCGAACCTCTGTTCCGTCGCCGTGCCGGGCGAGTACGCTTTGGCCGAGGTAAAAAAAGCCCTGAACGCCGGGCTGCACTGCGTGGTGTTCAGCAACAATGTGCCCCTTTCCGACGAGCGGGAAATGAAGGAGATGGCCCGGGAGAAAGGACTTTTGTGCATGGGGCCGGACTGCGGCGTCGCCAACATCAACGGCGCGGCGCTGGTGCTGGCCAGCGTCAATGCCCGAGGCCCCTTCGGCATCTGCGGCGCGTCAGGCACCGGTATCCAACATGTGGCGGCCATGCTCCACGAGATGGGCACCGGCGTCAGCCAGACCATCGGCACCGGTGGCAACGACATGAAAAACGAAGTGGGCGGCATCATGATGCTCATGGGCATCGACGCGCTGGAGGCCGACCACGAGACAAAGTACATCGCCCTCATCTCCCGCAAGCCGGGGGACGAGGTCCTGCCCAGGGTGCTGGAGCGGGTGCGCCGGTGCAAAAAACCGGTGGTTGTGCTGTTCATGGGCTGCGACCGCGCGCAGATCGAGGAAACGGGCGCCATCTATGCGGCCGACCTGGACGACTGCGGCCAGAAGTGCCTGGCGTTGGTGGGCAAGCATTACCCGCTGGAGAGCGACGAGGAATTGGCCGCGCTGGCGGCTCAGCAGGCGCAGCTTCTGGGCAGAGAGCAGAAATACGTGCGGGGTGCCTTCAGCGGCGGTACCTATATGGACGAGGCCATGCAGACGCTGGCACCGAAAATCGGCAAAGTATATTCCAACAAGCCCCTGCGGCCCGAGTGGATGCTGCCGGATTCACAGGTCAGCGTGGAAAACACCTGCATCGACTACGGCGAAGAGGAGTTCACCTTGGGCCGGCCTCATCCAGCCATTGACCCCGGCGTGCGCCAGCCCGCCATTTTGCGGGAGGGATCCGACCCAGAGACGGCCGTCATCCTGCTGGACTATATCCTGACCCCGCCGGGCCACATGGACCCGGTGGGCTATTCGCTGGCAGATATCAGGGCGACGAAGCAGCAGGCCAAGGCCGCCAGCCGGCACCTGATCTTTATTGCCACGGTGCTGGGCACCACCGCTGATTTGCAGAACCTTCCCGCGCAGGAGCAGAAGCTGCGGGACGCGGGCGTGCTGGTGTGCAGCACCAACGCCCGGGCGGCGGCGCTGGCCGGGGAGATCGTGCGTCTGAAGAAAGAGAGGGACGAACATGGACTGTGAAAAAATCTTGGACCTGTTCCGCTCGGAGCTGGTCGTTGTAAACGTAGGCCCGAAGCTGTTTGCTGCGGCCATTGAGAACCAGGGCTACCGCACCGTCCAGGTGGACTGGAAGCCCGTGGCCGCCGGGGACCGGCAGATGCAGGAAGTGCTTGCCCTGCTGGGCGGGCTGGACTGACGAAAGGGGCAAAGCAATGAAAATATTGGTTTGTAACGCAGGCAGCACCTCACTGAAATTCAAGCTGTATGAGATGCCGGCCTGCGAGATCCTGGCCACCGGTAAGGTGGAGCGCGTCGGCTCTGCGGACGATGCCATTTTCGGCTACTGCAACTGCGGCACCGGCTACAAGATGGACCTGAGCGGGCAGAATATCCCCAATTATCAGGCGGGCATCGAAAAGTTTCTCGCCTGCCTGACCAAGGGCGAGGGCGCAGTACTCTCGGACATTGCCGAAATCGAGCGTGTGGGGTATAAATCGGTCCTCTCCAAGGGGCATTACGGCGTACATAAAATCGACGAAAGCGTTATGCAGGGTATGCGCGATTTTCTCGCGCTGGCCCCGGTACATAACAGCGCCTACCTGAACGCCATTGAAACCGTACAGGCCGTACTGCCGGGCGCGATGCATGTGGGCGTTTTTGAAACAGCATTCCACCGGGATATCCCGCTTGAGCGCAAGATCTACGGCGTGCCTTATGAGTGGTATGAAAGCTACGGCGTGCAGCGGCTGGGCTATCATGGCGCATCCCACGGCTACATTGCCGACGTGCTGAACGCCGAGAAAAAAGAATACGGCGCGATCTCCTGCCACCTCGGCGGCAGTGCCTCCATCTGCGGTATCCTCAACGGCAAAAGCGTGGATACCAGTTTTGGCATGAGCCTTGAAACAGGCCTTATCCATGCCAACCGCGTCGGTGACATGGATCCCACCATGATCTGCTTCCTGAAACAACAGGGGCTTACGGAAGAGGAAATTCTGGCAGGCTGCCAGAAAAAGGGCGGCTTGCTCGGCATTTCGGGCATCAGCAATGATTTGCGCTATGTACAAGAAGCGGCCGATGCCGGCAATGCGCGGGCGAAGCTGGCTGTGGATGTTTTTGTCAACGGGATCGTGCACTACATCGGCGCGTTTTATCTCGACCTTGGCCGGCTGGACTATCTTGTATTTACGGCCGGCATCGGCGAGCACTCCGCCCGTATCCGTGCGATGGTATGCGAAAAGCTGGCGCCGCTGGGTGTAAAGCTGGACGGGCAGGCCAATGAGAACTGCGATGGCGCGGCAGTGATTTCTGCTCCCGATTCCGGGGTGTGCGTACGGGTCATCCCCGCCAACGAGGAACTGGGCATTGCGCGCAGGGCATATGAATTGATTTGAAGCCGGCTCCCAAAAGAGGTGAACTTTTGAGCCAGCCCTTCAAAAAAACGAGAGACTTTCAGCGAGAAGCGATGTTCCGCGGTACCGCCGGTATGGCACGCAATTTTTTCAATAGCGATCCCCTCCATAGTGGCCATGCTTGTAATAGTTTTTTATAATATGGCAGATATGTTTTTTATTGGGCAGACCGGGGAAACCGTGCAGATGCCGGCCGTGTCGCTGGTCGGGCCGATTTTTACGCTACTGATAGCTGTCGGGAGTGTGCTGGGCGGTGGCGGTTTTGCGTTGATTGTCAAAACGCTTGGCTAGGGTGACAGCAGCAAGGTGGCGCTGTACTCCAGCTTGTCCTACTGGAGAAACGTTGTATTGGGGCTTCAGTTTTCAGTTGTTTTTCTGTGTTTCGCAAAAGTCGTTCTGCGGTTTTTTGGGGGCCAATCAGGAGATTGAGTCCTACGCGGAAACGTATATTCATGTTTTGCGTCGGGAGCACCGGTCATGATTTTCACTACGGCCTTTGGAAATATCATCCGCGCTGAAGGCGTTGTGAAAGAGAGCATGACGGGGAATCTTCTCTCTACCGTCACAAACATGCTCCTGTATCCGCTGTTTATCCTCAGTTTACATATAGGAGTAAGCGGTGCGGCCATTGCGACCGTTCTCAGCAACTGTGTGGGGGTAGTTTACTTGCTCCTGCATATCCTGCGGCACAGTAGCGTGCTCACCTTGTCGTCCAGATCCTGCCTGAAAAAGCCCTTGGGAGCTTCGACGTGTTTTAGTCATGGGTCTTCCGAATTTTATAAATAGTACGCTTGTGAGGGGGTTACCACACCCTGGCCAACCAGTTGCTGATGCAGTATGGTACGCTTGTAGTGGCAGGTGTAGCGGCCGCAAGTAAGACTACGACTGTTATTTCCATGACGCAGATGGGAATAACGATAGGGGTATAGCCACTGATGGCCTATAACTATGGCTCCAAAAATCTCCGGAGGCTGCGAGAAATTTTAGCGAAGGGCTCGATTTTTACCATTGCCATAGGTTTAGCCTTGCTGGCCCTCTGCCGAGGGAACGCAAACGCCGTGGTTGCACTTTTTCTAAAAGAGTCCAAGTGATATCCATCGGATTGTAGTTTGTGGAGTTATCTCGTATTAACGGGTCCGTTTTTAGGCATTTACTATATTATTTGCTCCAGCTTTTTGCAGGCTTCGGGCAATGCGAAGCTCACTGCAATTGTTTTCACGTTGTGGCAGGGATTGTTTCTCATTCCGCTTTTATACCTCATGGCTCCAATCGGCATGATGGGCAATGTGTGGGCGCGTTTGACCGCTGACCTCGCGGCGGCTGTCGCTGCACTGGTGATTGCGATCCAACAGTATAGAAAAGTATATTTCTAAATTATAAACAATGCCGAAATATACAGAAATATGTTGTAGCTTGGGAAAGGTTGGCTCCACTGAAAAAGGCTCAGAATTCAATTGCTTGCGTTTCTTCACAGCCCGAACATTGAAAAACCGTGAACCATCATAGGCAATGAGAATATCTTGCCGTCAGAATGATTTCATCATTTCAAAATAAATATCCCCCGGCGAGTGGTTTCGACATACAATAAATATCCCCCGGCAAGTGGTTTTCGACATACAAAAAGAGGGAGGGACATAAGGGCCCTCCCAAAGTATAGTGCCTGCAATATTACAATGAATCAACCTGCCAGGCATTCAACCAGCGGAGCGCCATATGTACCTTTGTGCGACGCATCCAAGCTGATTGTTTGTGGTCGTCGGCTCTGCTTGCGCCTCTCGGTGTTGACAGCAGATTTCATGGCAGACACAGCCAATGTGGTAAAACTGTATCGCCGCAGTTGCGGAAGAGTGAACCAACGCTTGACTGTCAAAAGATAGCGTAAGACAACAATATCAAACCAGTCGTCAGCCGGTAATTTGTACTCGTTGAGGAACCACCATACAATTGAGAGATGTTCCTCTGAAAAATCGGCTTCCTCCTGTGTGAGCTTACGCTCACGCAGGACTTTTAGTTCTTCAAAGGAAAGAACCGTCCGACTTGTCTTTGTATCGGCCATGTAGTCAATGTTATTTGTGCTGTTGCTGTTCTGTTCCATTTTATTTCCTCCTTGCGCCGCTGTTATGCGGCATATTTTGTCAATGTCTGTTCATCAATCTCGCAAATTGGGTATGACGTGTATCCCAATGTAATGGTGGTGAGCTTTTTCTTGACGAGTCCAATGCGTTGCATCTGTTTTGTCAGTTTATTGTCGGGGCCTGTAATATCCCTGATTGCGGTGCAGTGATTTTTCATCGGCCCGAGATTTATGGTAAGAGGGACAACCGGCAGGACTCCGCGATCCGTTCGCCGGCAGATTGTGATTGCCAATGCGCCGCTGTTTTTGTAATACCCTGTTTTAAAGCAGCATTGGGGGATGCACACTCCGTTTAAGTTCAGCGGAAATGATTTCTTCAATCGCAGCCACCCTTTCAGGCGCAGGGACGCAAAGGCTTCAAATGCGCATGATCGATGCGCACCTGGAGTTCACGTGCAAATCCCTGCAATGTATTGAATTCTCCATCCACTTCGGAGATTTGGCGCTGGAAGAGCGCCTCATAACGCCTACGTTTCTCACCAAGCTCACGAATTTTGGATACCCAGCGTGCCATGATGGCTGGACTTTCGCATCCGGTGTTGATCAGATGGCTGGCCCGTTCCTGGTATGTCTCAATCTCCTTTTTAAGCGCGACATAAAATTCATGCGACATTTTTTCACGTTGGCGATCATTGTCCACAACATACATACTGTTCACATCCACCTGGTTTTCGTTCAGCGCATGTTCGTTCATCGTTTCCAGAAAGTCCTCAAAAACATCGATTCTCGCCATGTGCTGCCGCGGGACAAAATACATACCGCCGCGCGACTGTACCTTGACGGCTTCCATGTCATCCAGCATTTTGCCGAGCACGGTATCCATCTGCCTGCGGTTAACGCAGCGGCGGTACAACTGAAAGCTTTCCTGAACCTGGTCAAAGTACGGCAGAGCATCCACAATCGGATTGTAAGCTGCGTCCTCCAGTGTGATGATTTCGCTGTCTTTATCCAAAACGATATTGGCAAGTTTGGTATATAGATTGGTGGTGGAATCCACCGCTTCCAAGATCAATTCCCGGCTGATGGTATGACGGCGCTGTCGGTTGTCACGGCAGTACACCTTATAGATTTGCGTGCCGCGCACCAGCCGGTCATGCAGATCGCCCGTGGCGCTGCGGAAAGCATCGGCAGGAGTGCTGCGGAAATTGGTCGGCGCAGAAAACTGGCAGGCCGCCCGCAGCCGCTCAAATTCTTCCCGGTCGATCATGATGCCGCCGAGACCGTAAAAAACGATTTTTCCAAGAACACCTTCGCCATCATTGGCTGTGGTCATGATCTCGCCGAGATTGACTGTATTGTTCGCAATGCTCATAAAAATCTCCTTCTTTGTCAGGCCGCAAGCGGAAGCCGACGGCTGTGCAGTTTGTAATCATCGATTCCGTTATAATCGGGATTCCACACTTGTTGGATATAGGGGATGCCTAAAGGCCTGAGCGTATCCTGCATCCGCCGCAGTGCCGCGGAATACTGTTCCTGCTGGATCTGATCCATGTCATATTCCCCCAAAAGGCGTTCCACAGAAAGTGAACGGATGGCTGAGGGAAGGTACCTGATTGCATTGACCCCAGGTGCGCATAAGTAAAGCGCTCCATTGGACAGACAGCTCGCGGTATCGCCCTTGAGCGCCCCCTCTGTGATGGAAGCGGTTGTGCTGTGGACATTGCCCGTGATATGGATCCACCCGTGCGCTCTTGTTCCACATGGATAGAGCGGACTGCCATCTTTCCGGCATTTGTCCGGGTTGCTGGACACCCATACATAGCAGCGTTTTCCACCAATCTCCGCACGGCGCTGCATGCCCTGGATATATCCCTTGGCCGTACAATATGGAATAAGCAGCCCGCTGTTTCCAGCCAAGCGCCAATCCCCGTTTTCACTGCGGTAGAACCCGGGAACACCGTCAAGATCATGGATACGGGACAGCGTCTGTGCAAGTTCGCTGCGGGCTTCCATCTTAGCCGGCATGGAGCGGTACATATTCTGCTCGATGGCATCCAGTGTAAGGCCGCGGCCGAGCAAGTCCAGAAAGTCATACTCTGACAATGACAGCAGCGCCAGCAGGTCGTAGTAGACATCGTGCCGCTGTTCCAGCGGGGCCATATATTCCTGCCGTTGCTCCTTGGGGCCCGCCTGCGGGAACATCTGGAGATTGCTCTTTTCCAGTTCTTTAAATGCTTCTTTATTGGAAATCCCGCGAATTTTGGCATACAGCGATACGCTGTTTCCGTGTTCTCCACACCGCTGGCAGAAGAACCTGTTTTTTTCGGTGTTCAGATAAAGATGCGGATTCTTCGTCCGTCCCAGGCAGAAAGGGCAGAACGCCTTGACTTCATACCGTCCTGCCTGTCCATCGGCGATGCGGACGCCCGCACGGCGCGCAGCGTCGAGAATTGGGACGGCTTTGTATTTCGGAGTCATCCGCTCACCCGGCCTTGGGCAGGTTCATTGGTGTATTTTTCGCCTGCACTTTAAGCGGTTGATCCGTCACTTTTTTGGAAATCAGTGCCTGACCGGAGGGGCGCGGAATATGGTCGACGCTCTCCGAGTCATCAATGAATACCGGATAGCAGCGCCCTGTTAGACGCTTCAGCAGCTCCACAACTTCCAGACCCGCCAGAATCTTTTCCGAGCGGGAAAGGCACTGGTAGCTCGTTCCCCGGTAACGGAATTTCCAGGCCGGCACAAGCTCACCTGTTTTTTTCACCACATCATAGAGCTGGAATTCCACGTTCGGCGTGTGAAGCGCTTTGAAAAGCAGTTCATTTCGTACAGACGCGTAATCCTCTACAGCGGAAATCCGCGCGTTCGCATCGTTGAGCTGGCTTTGGAGAATGTCGCGCTGTGAAGCGACATTTTGATTGGGCTTACTGCTTTCCCGGGAGAGCTGATCCAGTACGGCGTCTTTGGCCGCGATCTCTTTTCTCAGTTCGGAAAGCCGTTCTTCTTCAGCCGGCGTCAGATTTCCACAGGAGAGCAATACGTCGACCGTCTGGCGGCGTGAACTGATTTTTTCCATCTCCGTCGTATAGTCCGCCTGCTCCTGCGCGCTCTTCTGCGCTGCTTTTTCTTCTTCCTTGTAAAGCTGCTCAACCTCTTTTTGAATCTCGGCTATATCGCTGTTTTTCCAATCCTCAAATGTCCTGCGGCTTTGTGTTTCCAGTACAAGAAGCTCCTGCTGCTTGAGTTTTATTCCACCGCCCTGTTCCTTGCACTCTGCGAGAGCGCTTTTCAAGCCTACTTCACAATCGAGAATTTTGTCCTCTTTCACAGGTCTGCGGCACTGCGGGCAGATGATGCCGGGTTTGAGCGCAGCCAGAAAAGCCGCCATCTGGTGATATCGGCTCCTCATAAAGGCCAGCGCTTTCTCTTGTACTGCAATCTCCTGTGAGAATTTGCTCTCGAATGTTCTTCTCTCGGCTTCCGATAGCCTTGCGCGAAGCTCCGTTTCCCGCACCCGATAGGAGAGCGGATCAAATGCCAAAGGTTTTTCATTGAGCATTTCATCGTACCGCATGGTCAAGGAAGCGAATTCCAGGCGCAGTGCGTCTTCGTCAATATCAGTTTTCTGTTTGGCTTCCAGCTCGGCAATCTGCTCTGAAAGAGCGTTGATTTCCATCTGAAGCACTTGAATACGGTCGTGGCGCTCCTGATTTTGCTGTGCCAGCAGGTCGGATTGGCCATTCAGTACCATCATGGCATCTGCTAGCTCCCGCTGTTCTGCGCGCAGGTTGGACAGAGCCGCCTCCGGAGACAGGAAAGAGTAGCCCTCCAGCACTTTCTGCGAGTCCCCGTTCAGCCTTTGAAGGACTTCCTCCTGTTTCACAGGAGAAAGGTTTCGCTCCAGAAGTCCCCGGCCTTTTTCTGCTAAAATCTCAACAAAATAAAGCGGATTGACGAGCGAAAGAAATTCATCCGCATCGCCAAACATGGCATTGAGATCCTTTTGGCGTATGACGCTGCCATCCAGCGCCGCATCCACTTTGTCATTGATGCGCTGTCGGGAAAGAACATGACGGATTCCCGAAGCATCCACGTATTCGAGTTCTACAGCAATGCGCTTTTCCCGATTCTTATCGTTGTAAAAACGGTCGAGCAGATGCCCTCCGAAAAAGCCCTGCCCAATCATGGCCCATACAATCGCGTCCGCAATGGTCGTTTTGCCGGTATGGTTCCCGCCGCTGATCATCGTCAGATCGCCAAAGTGATACTCGGTTTCATCCACATGTAATTTGAAGCGTGAAATTTTTAAGCGTGTGATTTTGAAATAAGCGACCTTATCCACTTGGCTGCCTCCCTTGTATCAGTTTACGCAGCGGATGCCACGCGGTAGCTTTCCAGTGTGTTGAACCGCCGGTTTGGATCATCTTTGCCCGGACGCTGGATGACTCTGAGATTGGTCAGTACGGTGCCGGCGCGCAGTGCATCATCTGGCTTGTCACAGAAGACCGTAAAAATGTCTCCGTTTTCACACTCGATGTCCATGATTGTCATGACGCCGCTCTTAAAGCGGTGCGGGACAGCTTTTCGAATCGTGTAGCGCGGCGTATCGGCAATGCTGATTTTTGGCTTTGCGGAACCGTTGGTCGCCGCCTTATCCCCAGATGCGGTATTGCTTTGTGAAGAAGTCTCCGGCCTTTGCCACTCCTGCTGCGGAGTCTTGGAACGATTTCCCGGCATAGGACCTTTAAGTTTTGCAATGAAATCGTCGTGGAACTGATTCAGCCCCGGCATCTCCTTTTTGGCAATGACGGCTGTTTTTCCGAAAAACTCCACATCGACCCACGGTGTTCCCAGCTTGTATAGATAGCGGCCGATGCCCCACTGTGAAGCAGCCCGCTTCATGGCGTCCGAAAGGCCGCCCTTGACCGGTTCGTAATCCGTATTTTCTGCACCGTCTGTTTTTTCCAGCCATTCGGACCGTTCGTCGTCAAAAATTTGAATGGTGCACAGTTGCGAAGGAATCGGGTTGCCGTCGCGGTCCGTGACGGTATGCCACTGACGGAAGACCGGTTTCCAGTTCTGTGCCCCGACAACAGCATCCAGCCGGTTTTGAATCGCACGGGCGGTAACGTATGCGACCGCAAGGCCGCGGGATTTGTCTTTGCTCACTGTCTGGATCTTCCACTCAACATCCTCGTGAGAGAAAGGCTCCGAAAGCTCCTGGTGAATTTGTTCCCAGGATTTTTTCATAAAACATTCGCCTCCTTACCTGTGTTGGGGAGTTATAAAGTCGGCAAGCGTCTTGCCGTTTGGAATTAGGATATCGGATTCATAATAGTCCGGTGTTTTGTCTTTCAGATGCTCCAGAAGCTGGCGCATGGAACAGCCGGGTTTGTTGTGTGTGGAATCAAACCAATCGTCATTGTTGGGCAGCTCCAGCAGGAAACGCGGCAGGCTGCTCAGACCGTGCGGAGATGAGACCTTGGGTAGTATGTTGCTGCCAACGCAAAGCCGGCCGTTCGCGGCACAAACATTTGAGAGCGGATAATAAAACATCCGTGACTCCGGGCGGAGCTTTCCTCGTTCGACGACACCAATTCGTACCGACTGCACCCGCTGTCCTGCGAAAAATGAAAACTGGAAAATCAGATGGGGCAGTGGGAAATGCTCATAGCGCGTATTGAAATAAGTAATGTCGGCATATTCATCTGAAGATTCCACGGTCATCGTGATTTGGTGATTTGAGCTTTCGCAATAGCTGATTGTCCCCGGCGGCAGCAGACCGGAGTATACTGTCGGCGCCGGAGTGGATTCCTGAATCGCCTTGACAAAATCGGAAAACTCTATTGTTTTTCTTCCAACCTGCGGCCCCTCCATCCACGAGCAATCCACATAAGGACTTTTGGGGGATAGCGTAAAGGTAACTCGATTGCCAATCATGCTGCTTCCTCCCGTATTATCACGTTTGAATCCGTTCGCTGCGTCATGGCAAGGACGTTTTTCAACCGGGTCACCTCGTCTCGATAAAAACGCATGATGTCAATCATCGCCATGTTAAAATCTTCGAATTCGCAGAAATCTCCCGTAAAGCGGACGGCGATACCGCTGGCATATTCGCGGTTTACCTTCGTCTGCAGCGTATAATCAAATGTATAAGAATTGGACAGTTGCGAATAGACAAACCGCTTCGCCCGCACGAAAAATGGCTCTTCGTGCAGCTTCACATGAAGCAGCTTTGCATGGGTTCGGCAAAGCCTGTAAAATTCCATCATGTGCTTGCCGGAATAATAGCAGCCATAGGTAAAGCATTCACTGTTGTCACCGTAGTCGTGTGAACTTATAAGATTACAGTAACACGCCAGCGCGCTTTCGGCTGCTTCATAGGAATCGTCCATGCTGCACTCTAGGTGACACATAGAGTTCACATTTTCCGGGGCAGCTTCATATGCCAGATACGCAAACTGCAGACAAGTGATGCTATATGGCAGTTCATCTAACGCGTTTTCTTCAATTTCAAACATTGTTTCCACCCGCTCACAAAAACGGCACAAGAGCTTTCGCGGTGCAGGGAACCGATACAGCTTGCTCAGCGATACGTTGTATCCTCTGAAGCATATCAGCCAGCTGCTCCGCACCGTCTTGAAGACCGTCAATATCGCTTCCATCAAATTGAGAGAAATCCAGATCGCCGATGGAAACGGACTTTCCCCGTAAAAG
>OLGF01000479.1_pt1 | contig 47064 bp, 34 predicted proteins | sample 1604971 | NCBI WGS metagenome assembly OLGF01 (sample SAMEA3888902, study PRJEB22519) | human gut metagenome | biome: human gut; feature: human-associated habitat; material: faeces | place: Denmark | collected 2011 | reverse complement strand
AGAACAACCGCCGATGCTCACACTTATCGGTTCGTTGAATTCGAATTGTTAAAGAGCAGTCGCTGTCAAAGCAGCGAAGGATGCGTATTCTGCCACAACCGTCGAATCTTGTCAAGGGTCTTTTTGAAAATTTTTCGTGGTTTTTACGACGCATCCCGCATCCCCCTCTTTGCCCTCCTTTGCGCTCTAGGCGATTTCGCCTAGATTTCGAAGCCAAAATTTCCAAAAATTGAAGTTCTTTCGCATCTCGTTGCGTCGGATCACCCTCGTTAGGTAGTCAACCCAAGAGGCGACCCGAGGCAATTCGCCCGTCCCTCCCTAGAATGAAGGCTGATTTCTTACCCTTACACCGACGGACATTCCTCACATGGCGAACCCTGCACGCAGCCAATCCGCACTTCCGACGCCGATGCGCTTACTGAGCCTTCTGCGCCGCCTGCTGCTGTGGGCGAGTCTCGTCTTCGCCTTCGTCGGCGTGGTCGCGTCGATCGACGCACTGCAAAAGGGACTGCGTTCGCCCGAACACCATCTCGACACGACGGTCGGCACGCAGGTCGACGTGAGTCTTCCCTTCCACGGCCGCCCCGACCTGCTCCCCTCGGACTTCTCTCTTCTCGTGACGCCCCAGACGAGCTCGCTTGTCGGTCAAAACTTTGCGATCGGAAAGAAGGGGGAGGACGTTCTCGTCACGCTTCATGCGCTTCCGTCGGTTCTGCCGGGTGCCTATGAAGTGAGGCTTCTCGCCAACGGCAACGCCACGGATCCCTGGACCGTGTACGTGCATGCTGACAAGAGGGCGATGCAGAAGGCTTCGCTCTCTTACCTGGAATCCTTCTTCGGGCTCGATCCCCTGAACGTCACGGTGACTTCTCTGGGGCTCTTTCTCTTTTCTTTGCTCGCGGGCTTTCTCTCTCACCTCGGACTGCAGAAGCTCTTTGCCAAGCAGGGTTACCTGCGTGTCTTTCATACGAAGGAAGAAGGCAACGACACCCTTCTCTACTGCATCGACGAAGGACGCACGCTCGCGGACGCCGCCCGTTATCCGATTCTCACGGCCACGGGACATCTTCTGGGATTCGCCACCGTCCTCGAACGAGGCCGTCAGCACTGCATTCTTCGTCTGCAGGCCTCGCACGCCACGACGGGCTGTCTCATAGGCGTGCAGCCGCAATAAGGCAAAGCTTCCCGAACGAGCACTCTTCTTCGCAGGGCCGCCGGACATCCTCGGATTCCGGCGGCTTTTCTTGTCGGCTTGACGGCGCCGGAAGCGCACATAACAAAAATCCCGCACCGCCATCTGCGGTACGGGACCTGTGTTTGGTTGCGGGGGAAGGATTTGAACCTCCGACCTTCGGGTTATGAGCCCGACGAGCTACCGAGCTGCTCCACCCCGCGGTGCATTCGGTTCAGCATCAGCTGATACTCGAATTATGCATGGAAACCCGTCCCTCGTCAATACGAAATTACAAATCGTTACATCTGTGTGCTTGCAAACTTTCTCTTTCGAGAGCCTTTCCCCTGCTTTCACGGGGTTTTACGGGCATCGTAATCCGCCGATCTTCCGTGCTACACTTCCCCTTCGTATACCGTACCGTAAGGGCGTTGAGCCCGAACGGCCGACCGACCTCTCACTCCCAGCAATACCATGCTCTACAACACCGCCCGACGCGTTCTCTTTGCGATGAATCCCGAAATGGCGCATTCGGTCACGATGGCCAATCTCGACTGGATCGTCCACATGGGTCTGCACAAGCTTGTCTCCTACGTCCCCGACGACGATCCCGTCACCGTCATGGGCGTTCGCTTTCCCAACGCGATCGGTCTTGCGGCCGGCATGGACAAGGACGGCACGCGCGTGAGCGCCTTCGGCGGTCTCGGCTTCGGCCACGTCGAAGTCGGCACGATCACGCCGCTCGCCCAGCCGGGCAATCCCAAGCCCCGCCTCTTCCGACTCATTCCCGCGGGCGGCATCATCAACCGCATGGGCTTCAACAACCAGGGCGTGGAGCAGGTCCTCAAGAACCTTCGCAGCGCCGACGGCTTCCGTCTGCGCGGCGGCGTCCTCGGGATCAACATCGGCAAGAACGCCGTGACCCCGATCGAAAACGCGCTCTCCGACTACGAGAAGTGCCTCGACGCCGTCTATGACCACGCCGACTACATCGCCGTCAACATTTCTTCGCCCAACACGAAGAACCTTCGCACGCTCCAGGGAGAAGAAGAACTCGAAAAGCTTGTGGCCGGCATCTGCGCCCGCCGCGAAGCTTTGAAGGAAGCCCGTCACGGCAAGCACGTGCCGATCGCCGTCAAGCTTGCGCCGGACCTCGAAAACGACGACATCCTGCGCTGTGTCGACACGCTGATGCTCCACGGCATCGACGGCGTCATCGCCACCAACACGACGATCTCCCGCAAGAAGGTCGAAGGCCTCAAGCACGCCGAAGAAACGGGCGGCCTTTCGGGCGCTCCGCTTCGCGAACGCTCGACCGACGTCGTGCGCCTCGTCGCCGAGCACGTCAAGGGCGAACTTCCCATCATCGCTTCGGGCGGCGTCATGTCCGCGGCCGACGCGGTGGAAAAGATGGAGGCGGGCGCGAGCCTCGTGCAGCTCTTCACGGGCTTCATCTACGAAGGCCCCAAACTCGTCGCCGACAGCGTGACGGCCGTCGCCAAGTGGCGCCGCGAACACGCCTGATTTCCCAATCTCTTTTCCTTCCTGACACTCCGCGCTCCTCCGGGACGCGGAGTGTTGAATTTTCATTACCTTGCTTATGACCGCAGAACTTCCGATTCGTCCCGGCTTTTGGAACGTCCCCCTCTGGGGGGAGATCGGCGTCTACTTCGTAGGGATCGCCGCCGTCGCCGTTCTGATCTGGGGCATTGTCCGCAACTGGCGTCTGCACCGCGCAGCCGTCTCCGAGCCGCCCGTGGAAAAGGGCCTCGTCGCCATCCTCAAGAGCGTCTTCTATCAGCCGAAGAATCTTGAAACGACGGGCGGACGACTCCACACGGTGCTCGCCGTCGGATTCTTCCTCCTCTTTCTCGGCACCGCCCTTGCGACGCTCGACTGGGACATCGGCCACTATGTCGTCGGCACGCAGTTCCTGCAGGGGAACGTCTACCTCACTTACAAGTTCGTCCTCGACATGGCGGGGGTCGCCGTTCTTCTCGCGCTCTTCGTCGGCGCCTGGCGACGCTACCGAAAGGAGAGCAAGGCGAAGCGCGACGTCAAATTTCTCGTCGCCTACGTGTCGCTTGCGGTCGTCGTGCTGACGGGCTTTGTCGTCGAAGGCCTGCGCCTCGCCGTCGAACAGCCCGCCTGGATGCATTTCTCCCCGGTGGGGACGCTCGTTGCGAAGCTCTTTATCGCCGCGGGCTTCACGGCCGATACGCTTCGCGGCGTGCACGTGTGGCTCTGGACCTTCCACGGTCTCTTGTCGCTCGCCTTCATCGCGGCGATTCCGCTCACCTTCTACGCCCACCTCTACCGCACGCCCGCCGCCGTCTATCGCCGCAAGGCGACGACCGCGGGAACGCTCGCGAAGATCGACGACATTGAAGAGCAGGAATCCTTCGGTCTCGTCCATCCGTCGGACCTCACCGAATCCCAGCGCTTTGCTTTGGACGGCTGCACCGAATGCGGCCGCTGCGACGACGTGTGTCCGGCCCTGCGCTCGGGCGCGCCTCTGTCGCCCCGCGACTTCGTCGCCGCCATGCGCCGCGCCGCGGCGGATCCCGCCAATCCGACGCTTCCGGGCGAAGCGATCGAGAAAGACGTCATCTGGAGCTGCACGACCTGCGGCGCCTGCACGCGCGCCTGCCCCGCGAACATTCCGATCCCGGAACTCCTCGTGGGTCTTCGCCGTCATCTCGCGCTCGAACAGGGCGACTTCCCCGAAGGGCTTGCCAACACCTTCGAAAACGTGTCTTCGGTCGGCAATCCCTGGGGGCTCGATCCCTATGACCGACTCGAATGGGCGGACGGCCTCGACGTTCCCGTGGCGGAGCCGGGCGAACACTACGACATTCTCTACTGGGTCGGCTGTGCTGCAAGTTACGACCGCCGCGCGCGCAAGATCGCGCGCAGCATGGTGAAGATTCTCCGCGCCTCGGGCGTCAAATTCGCCGTCATGCGCGAAGAGCGCTGCCACGGCGAATTCGCCCGCCGCTCGGGTGAAGAGTATCTCTATCAGACGGCCGCGCAGGAAAACATCGAAAACTTCCGTCAGTATGACTTCGAGCGGATCCTCGCCGCCTGTCCGCACTGCTTCAACACGCTCAAGAACGAGTACCCGGCCTTCGAGGGGGGTACCTTCAACGTCGTCTCCCACAGCGAATGGATTCTCGAGATGATGAAAGCGGGCAAAATCAAGGTGAAGACCGAAGGCGAAACCCTCGCCTATCACGATCCCTGCTTCCTCGCCCGCTTGAACGGGATCGTCGACGCGCCTCGGGAAGTCCTCAAGACCCTCGGCGCCGACGTGCGCTCGCCCGAAGCCTCGGGTGAAAAGACCTTCTGCTGCGGCGCGGGCGGCGGTCAGATGTGGACGGACGGCGAAAAGCGCGAGTCGCCCGTGCAGGTGATTCGTCTTGAGGAACTCCGCAAGACCGGCGCCAAGCGCATTGCGCTTGCCTGCCCGCACTGCCTCACGATGCTCGAAACCGCGCGCGCGGAAACGAAGGGCGACGACGTTCTCGTCGACATCGCCGAAATCGTGGCGGATCGTCTCGAAGTCGGATCCGAAGGCTGATTTTTACGGGCGGGCTTTGCGCCCGCCCGGAATTCCCCGGCGGGATAGTAGAAGGGCCTTTCTCCCGATGCGGAGAAAGGCCCTCTTTTTGCCTTTTGGTGAACGAGCGCAATCAGAAGATCGCGTAGGGCATGACGTGCCCGAATCCGTTCGTGAAGCGCGACTCCGCTTCGACGTAGGACTTCATCGTCTTCATGTCGAGCGCGCGCTGATTGTTGTTGGGGCTGTCGAGGACCACGAAGACGATGCGACGTCCCGCCGCCTCCGTCTGCACGACCATGCAGCGGCCCGCGGCCGTGGTGAAGCCCGTCTTCTGGACGCCGATTTCCCAGTCGGGGTCGCCGATCAGACGATTCGTCGTCTTCATCGTGAGCGTTCGCTTTCCCGCACGCACGCGCGCAACGGGGGCCGTCGAGAGTTCGGAAAGTTCTTCATAGCGGTGCACCGCCGAAGCAAGACGTCCGATGTCGCGCGCCGTGGCGCGGTTGCGGTTGTCCAAGCCCGTCGGATCCGCAAAGAAGGCGTCTTCCATACCGATTTCGCGGGCCTTCTCGTTCATCTTCGCGACGAACGCCTTCTTGCCGCCCGGATAGGTGCGGGCGAGCACGTGCGCGGCGCGGTTGTCGGAACTCATGAGGGCCATCTGCAAAAGCGCCTTGCGCGTCAAGATCATGCCGCTGCGAAGTTTCGACGACGCGCGCGAGCGCACGTAGTCTTCGCGCGTCACGCGAAGCTTCTGGTTCATCGGAAGGTCGCTCTCGGCGATGACGAGCGCCGTCATGAGCTTCGTGATCGAGGCGATCGGAAGCGACACGTCGGCGTTCTTTTCATAGAGCTCTTCGCCCGTGTCCTGATCGACCGCGTAGGCGACGCTGCTCCCGAGCGAGAGCCAGTCCACGGTCTTGTGAAGCCCCGCGAGCGCCGCCTGCGAGGGACCGCGGCTCACCGCCCGGTTCTTTGCCTTCGTGCGCACGGCCCGGCCCTTTCGGACCTTCTTCACCGCGGTCTTCTTTGCCGACGCCTTCTTTACGGTCTTCTTCGCGGCGATCGGGGTGAGCGTCGCGCGCTTGGTCTTCTTCGCCGTTCCGTTTGTCACCTGCGCCGGATTTTCGGCGGTCGCAGAAAAGGAGGGAACGGAAAAAAGCATCACCCCCGCCGCACACAGGGCGAGAGCTACGGGTCGAAGAAGAGAAGCCATGAAGGAACCGCAGACGTTGGGTTGGACCGAAAGGTTGTTCATTTTACGCGGGAGAAGAGGGAGGATCTCCCCTCCCCTTCCCGCGAAGACACAAATATTTGCAAAATCGGAAAACCGTTCTCAGCCGCGGGCGATGGTCGCCCAGATGCGCTCGAGGCGCTTCACGCTCACGGGCATGGGCGTGCGAAGCTGCTGCGCATAGAGAGACACGCGCAACTCCTCGAGCAGCCACCGGAAGTCCGTCAACTGCGGATCGGGCACGCCGCGGCGGGCGGCGACGGCCCTGAGATAGGGAACGCGAAGCGCAGTGAGCGCCGCCTGCCGTTCGGCGTCGCGCTTCGGATCGTCCCGATAGCGGTCGAGCCGATAGTGAATGGCCTTCAAGTAGCGCGGATAGTGCATGAGCTGCGAGAGCGGCGCCGCGAGCAGAAAATCGGGCGGAAAAAGCGCGTCCAACTGCTCTTCGACGTCGCGCACGAGTTCGGGCGCGTCGGTAAAGCGCCGCAGCTTCATCGGAAGCGACGTCGCCTCCGTCACGATCGTCGTGAGAAGACGGGCGACCTCCCCGGCGACGAGCGTGAGCCGTCCGCGGACGTCTTCCTTTCTCGCCTTGAAGCTTTCTTCGTCGGTCGGCAAAGGATCGACCAGGGCCGTCGCCTCGAGCACGGCGTCGACGACGCCGCGCGAGAGCGTGTCGGCGCTCTCGAAGAGACGGCTCAGCCCCGGCACGACGGCCGCCTGCATCGAGACGCGGCCGAGGTCCTTCAAAGAACGCTCCACATACTTCACCTGTTCGCGAAGCACGAGCCGGAAGAGTTTGCGAAGTCCCTTCCGGTGCGCACGCGCAGCTTCGACGGGGTCGTCGAAGACTTCGATCGAGCAGACGTTCCCCTGGTCGACGAGCGCCGGGTGTCCGATCAAGGTCTGGCCGCGACGCGAAATTTCCATGAGCTCGGGCAGTTCTCCGAAGGTCCAGTCGGTGACGCCCTCGGCGAGGTCCTTTGCCACGGATTCGTCGGCTTGAGCGACCGACTGGAAGGCGTCCTGCGCGAGGCCCCCGAGTTCCGCGCGCAGCTGCGCGAGACTTCGTCCCATCTCAAGCGTGCGGCCGTGTTCGTCGACCACGCGGAAATTCATGATGAGGTGCGGCGGCAGCTGCTCGACCTTGAAGTCGGACGCCGTGCAGGGAACCGAAAGCGTTTCGCGGATGTCTTCGGCGAGAACCGTGAGGAACCCGCGGTCGGTGCGCTGTCCTTCGCCGCAGCGAGCGTAGAAGGCCTTCGCGTAGTCGGCGATCGGCACGCAGTGACGGCGAATTTTCTGCGGAAGACTCTTCAGAAGAGCCTGCGCCTTTTCCTTCACCATCCCTGGGACGAGCCACTCGCAGCGAACCGGATCGATCTGATTGAGCGCATAGACGGGGACGGTGAGCGTGATCCCGTCGCGGGGGCTGCCCGGCTCAAAGTGATAGGTGAGCGCCATCGTCACCCCGGCCATTTCGAGGGTCTTCGGGTAATACTGCTGCGTCGCGTTCGTCGCGTCGTGACGCATGAGCTCTTCCTTACTGAGGTAGAGCAGGCGCGGATCCTTCTTTTCCGCCTCCTTGCGCCAGGCTTCAAAAGAAATCGTTCCGCAGACGTCGGCGGGGAGCTTTTCGTCGTAGAAGGCGAAGATCTGCTCGTCGTCGACGAGCACGTCGGGGCGGCGCGTCTTGTGCTCGAGCTCGCGAATTTCGCGAACAAGCCGCAGGTTGTGCGAGAGAAAGGCCCCGCGCGTCTCGATTTCGCCCGGTACGAGTCCCTCGCGGATGAAGACTTCGCGTGCGGCGACGGCGTCGTAGCGCGAATAGAGAACCGGACGGTCCTTGTAGAGAGTGAGCCCGTAAAGCGTCCCTCGCTCTGAGGCGACCACTTCGCCGCGGCGCTTTTCCCAACGGGGATCGCCCGCGTGACGGCGAACAAGATCGCCCGCCGCCGCTTCGATCCACTCAGGCTCGACGTCGGCGAGCGTGCGTGCGAAGAGGCGCGAAGTCTCCACGATTTCGCCCGCAAAGATCCAGCGGCCCGACTTCTTGGCGCGCACCGATCCCGGCCAAAGCCAAAACTTGATCCCGCGCGCGCCGAGATAGGGCGGCGCCCGGAAGTCGCTTTCCGCGGACTTCGAACCGATGTTGCCCAACAGGCCGGAAAGAAGCGCACGGTGCACCTCTTCATAGGTCGCGGGCGCGGTGTTCTTTCGCCAGCCGAGTTCTTCGACGATCGTATCGAGCTGTTTGTAGACGTCGCGCCACTCGCGCATGCGGCGCGCCGAGAGGAAACGGCGGTGGAGTTCCGCGTCGAACTTGCGGTTGCTCTCCTTTTCGGCCTTCGCCTTTTCGTACCAGCGCCAGAGCTTCACAAAGCTCAGGAAGTCCGAACGTTCGTCGGCAAGTTCCTTGTGTGCACGGTCGGCCGCTTCCTGTTGGTCGAGCGGTCGTTCGCGCGGATCCTGCACCGAGAGCCCGGAGCAGATGATGAGGAGTTCCGAAAGGCTTCCGAATTCGCTTCCGGCCAACAACATGCGAGCGAGCTTCGGGTCGACGGGGAGACGCGAGAGTTCGCGGCCGATCTTCGTGAGTTCACCTTCGGGGGTGAGCGCACGGAGCTCCTGCAGAATCGAGATCCCGTCCGCGATCGCGCGCGCCGGCGGCGCCTGAAGGAAGGGAAACTCGCGGATGTCGCCGAGCTTCAGGGCCTTGGCGCGCAGGATGACGGCGGCGAGATTCGTGCGGAAGATTTCCGGATCCGTAAAGGCGGGACGCCGTGCGAAGTCCTCTTCGTCGTAGAGGCGAATGCAGATGCCCTCGGCCACGCGGCCGCATCGGCCCGCGCGCTGGTTCGCCGCCGCCTGGCTCACGGGTTCGATCAGGAGCTGATCGACCTTGCTGCGATACGAGTAGCGCTTGACGCGAGCGAGGCCCGTATCGACCACATAGCGGATGCCGGGCACCGTAATCGAGGTTTCGGCGACGTTCGTCGCGAGCACGATGCGGCGAAGGCCCGCGGGCTTGAAGACCTTTTCCTGGTCCGACGCGGAAAGTCGTGCAAAAAGCGGCAGGATTTCGACTTTGCCCACGCGGGTCTTTCGAAGGAATTCTTCCGTCTCGCGGATTTCGCGTTCGCCCGGCAGGAAAACGAGGATGTCGCCCCGCCCCGCCATTTCGAGTTCGCTCACGGCGTTCTCGATCGCTTCGAGCATGGTGCGGTCATCCGCCTCGTCGACGTCGTCCAAGGGACGCCAGCGGATTTCCACGGGATAGGTGCGGCCCGAAATGTTGAAGATCGGAGCGGGCTTGCCGTCGGCGTCGGCAAAGTGGTGGGCAAAGCGCTCGGCGTCGATCGTCGCGGACGTGACGATCACCTTGAGGTCGGCGCGCCTGGAGAGAAGGCGCTTCAAGTAACCGAGCAGAAAGTCGATGTTGATGCTTCGTTCGTGCGCTTCGTCGATGATGACCGTGTCATAGGCGCGAAGAAGGGGATCGGTCTGGGTTTCCGCAAGGAGAATCCCGTCCGTCATGAGTTTGATCGTCGCCCCCGAATGAGTCTTGTCGGTAAAGCGCACCTTGTAGCCGACGACGTCGCCCAGGTTCGTCTTCAGTTCTTCGGCGATGCGCTTCGCAACGGAACTTGCCGCAATGCGGCGCGGCTGCGTGTGGGCGATCATGCCCGTTTCGCCGCGGCCGGCCATCATGGCGATCTTCGGGAGCTGCGTCGTTTTGCCAGACCCCGTCTCACCGCAGACGATGACGACGCGGTTGTCGCGCACGGCGCGAACGAGCTCTTCGCCGTGTTCGGTGACGGGGAGTCCCGGCATCAGTTCGAAGGGCGGCACGGGCGTGCGGCGCTCGGCGTAGCTGAGACGCCGCTCTTCGCGGCGGGGCTTGTTTTCCGGCGCAGGCTTATTCTGGACAGGGGATTCCGCCGAAGCGGTCGCTCCCTTCGTATCGGGATTCTGCGGGCGCGACCGACCGTTCTGCACGGGTTTTCCGCGTCGACGATCGTCCGGGCGACCCTTGGCCTTGACGGTCTTTTCGTCCGAAGTGTTGTCCTTTCGCACCGAAGCGAGCGCCGTGCGGAAGGCGTCGTTGCCGCCGCGAGCCGTCGGAGCCGCGCCTCTCGAAGGCGCGGCGTTCGGGCGTCCCGTGCGGGGCGCCGGGGCCGAAGGCCCTTGCGCTTCGCGCGGCTTCCCGGCGGGCGAAGCCTTGGGCGCCTCCCCGCGAACGAGGCGCGCGGCGGGCGACGCGGCGCGTTTTTTCGCCTTCTCCTCGCGGCGGCGCTTCTCTTCGGCCTCGATGCGCTGCGCCTCCTTCTTGCGCGTCTCTTCGAGCGCACCCTCCACTTCGGTGCGGACTTTCTGAAAGGCGGCCCACAGGGCACGATCGGACATACAGGTCTCCGGAAACGGGATCGGACCTCCCAGGGGATCCGATCCTCGGGTTAGAATGCACGAACCAACAACACATTCGGGAGACATTCTCCATGCGTACGGTACAGTGCATCAAACTGAAAAAAGAAGCCGAAGGGCTCGACCATCCCCCGTTCCCGGGTGAACTCGGTGTGCGCATCTGGCGCCACGTGAGCAAGGAAGCCTGGGGCGACTGGACGCGCCTCCAAACGATGATGGTGAACGAATACGGCCTGAATCTCGCGGACCTCTCGGCCCGTCAGCATCTCATGGCGCAGTGCGAACGCTATTTCTTCGGCGACGCCGACGACATGACGGTTCCCAACTTCGTGCCGCCCAAGGCCGAATAAGAACCGGAACCTTCCGCCCCGAAACGGAGCGGGAAGGAATGCGAAAGGGAGCCGCGGCTCCCTTTCTTCGTTTCAGGGGTCAGGGCTTTTCAAAGGTCTTCACGCCCTCTTCCGTTCCGAGGAGGAGAACGTCCGCGCCGCGCGCGGCAAAGAGCCCCACGGTGACGACGCCCGGCCAGGAGTTGATCTCGGCTTCGAGCGCTTCGGGGTCTTCGATCTGGAGCCCGGCCGCGTCGAGAATGTGGCAGCCGTTGTCGGTGACGAAGTCGCGAAGCTTCACGGTCGCGCCGAGCGCTTCGAGGCGGCGGCGGACGGCACGCGCCGCCATCGGGATCACTTCGACGGGAAGCGGGAAGCGGCCGAGCACCTCCACCTTCTTCGACGCGTCCGCGATGCACACGAAGCGCTTCGAAACGGAAGCGACGATCTTTTCGCGCGTAAGCGCCCCGCCGCCTCCCTTGATCATGGCGAAGTGACCGTCGATTTCGTCGGCCCCGTCGACATAGACGCCGATTCTGTCGACTTCATTCATGTCGAGGACCTTGAACCCCAGACCCTCGAGCTTCTTCGTCGAGCGTTCCGACGAGGAAACGCAGGCGGGGATCTTGTCGCGCATCGGCGCGATCGCGTCGATGAAGAAATCCACCGTCGAGCCCGTGCCGACCCCGAGGATTTCCCCTTCCTTCACATATGCGGTCGCGGCCTCGGCCACGGCGCGCTTCAATTCGTTCTGCGTGAGCGCCATCGCTCTCTCCCTTCAAGGAAAACGTCTTATTTTAGCGTATAGAATGTCGACTCCTCCCAACGAACCGCACACTTATGGCTACGCTTCACTCGGATAAGGAAATCGCTCAGGCCTTCCGCACCCTCGGACACACGGACCGCCGCATCGGTACGGGCCGCATCGCCGCCTGGGCGGGCTGGGCCACGATCGCCCTCTTTACGGTGGCCTTCTTCTCGTCCGTCGTCTTTCTCCTCTCGTCCGAACAGCGCGCGGAATCCGTGCGCCTGAAGCAGTCGGCCGACCTCGTCGCGCAGGCGATGGAGTCGCGTCTTCTCGGCACGACGGAACTGCTCATGAAGACGAGCCTTCGCCTCATGCACATCCCGAACGTGCGAAGCCAGGTGGCGAGCGCCGAACTCTCCGCCACGAACTTCATGCAGGACCGCCGCGAAGTGGCCGAAATCGTGATTGCGACGCGCGACTTCACGGTGCTTCGCAGCTGGAACAATCCCATGTCTTCGGGGTCCGAGCGCCGCGACCAGGGCACGACCCTCAAGAACCCCAACACGCGAAAGGCGATCACGGAGGCGCTCGAGCGCGACTCGTCGGTTCTCTCCATCCCCTACGTGCTCGACCCCACGAACCAGCTCTTCGCGGACCTCGCCGTGCCGACGGCTCTGCCCGACCAAATCCTCATCGCGCGCGTCAACCTCACGCACCTTGTCTCGCGCATCGTCGATCTGCTCAACTATCGGTCGTATCAGTTCGACCTCCTCTTGAACGGCAACCCCTTCTTCCCCGTTCCGAAGGACTCGGTTCACATGAGCGACATTCAGGTCGAAGTACCGCTCTCCTTCAATCACCTCTCGGGCCTGAGCCTTGTGGCGACGAGCCACCGCGCCGGATTTCTTGAACAGTCTACGCTCCCCGTGTGGCTCATCGGCGGACTCGGTTCGATTCTTCTTCTCGCTCTTTTGCTCCTTGTCCGCGTGCAGCGCAAGGAACACCGCTTTGCCGAACGCCTCGAAGTCGAATACGCGCTCCGCCGCGCCATTTCCGAGTCGGCTCTGACGGGCCTTCGCGTCACCGACCGCGAAGGAAAGATTCTCTACGTGAACGAAACCTTTCAGAAAATGTTCGGCTTCTCGCGCGAGGAGCTGATCGGCGCCACGCCTCCCTACCCCTATTGGGCCGAAGACATCACCGAGCAGTTCGAAGCGATGATGTCGCACTCGAGCGGAACGCTACACACGATCGACTTTCTCGCCAAGCGCAAAAATGGCGAAACCTTCGACGGACAGTTGAGCGTCTCGCAGCTCCTCGACGTCGAAGGAAGGGTGCTCGGCTACATCGGGGCGCTCTACGACGTCACCGAAGCGAAGCGCTCGCACGAGCGCATGCAGGCCGCAAACGACCGCTTCACGCGCGTCGTGCAGTCTCTCGCGAGCGCCATCGCCGTCGTGTCGGACGACGACGCTCGGCAGATCTTTTTCATGAACACCCCCTACGTACGGCTTTTCGGGGGCACGGCCGACGCCTGCCGACGCATCTTGGGCGTACTCGAAGCGCAGAAGAAGACCTCGATTCGCGAAGGGCTTTACGACGAAGTGACGGACCGGTGGTTCGACGTACGCATCCAGACGATCGTCTGGACGAACGACCGAAAAGCCGTGATGCTGATCGCCACCGACATCACCGAATGGCGTCAGATGCAGGAGCAGCTTCAGGCGCAGATCAAGCACGCCGAAGAAACGCAGCGCCTCGTAACGATGGGCGAAATGGCGAGTTCGCTCGCGCACGAACTCAATCAGCCTCTTGCCGCGATCTCCAACTACGCCGCCGCTGCGAAGTCTCTTTTGGAGGCGCACGCCCTGAAGCCCGAGGCGGCGACGGACGCTTTCGGACGCATCGACAATCAAGCCAAGCGCGCGGCCGCCATCATCAAGCGCATCCGAAGTTTTGCAAAGAACAAGCACGACACGCAGTTCGCGGTCGTGCCGGTCGAAACGATCGTGACGGAAGCGATGGAACTCGCCCTCATTCAGGCGAAAAAACTCGGCGCCTCGATAAAGGTCGAGATGGCGGAGAATCTGCCCAGCATCAACGGCGACGCCGTCATGCTCGAGCAGCTCCTGCTCAATCTTTTGAAAAACGCCATGGAGGCACTCGAGCCCGAAAGCGACCGCAACGTCGAACTTTCCGTCTCGCACGAAGCCCAAACCGACGCGATCGTCTTTACGATCCGCGACCACGGACCGGGCATGTCCGACGAAGTGAAGGCGATGCTCTTTGACGCCTTCTTTACGACGAAGAAGACCGGGATGGGGATCGGCCTCAACATCTGCCGCACGATCGTGGAAAACCACCACGGACGACTGCTCGTTTCCGACACCGAAGGGGGCGGAACGACCTTCACCGTGCGCATTCCCGTCAACATGCCCGAGGGGGATGCGGGAAAAACGGCCGCAACGTGACTCAGGAAGCGAGGTTCCTCTCTTTTTCCCATTTTCCCCTTGCACGGGGGTGGCACAACGCCTCCTCTGGTGTAAAATTGCCTGACTTGCTTATTCCAACCTTATCTATAACGAGATGAACCATTACGACTATCTCGACGGTTACCGTGAGAGTGCCGGTACCGTCTACATCGTGGACGACGACGACGCCGTCCGGGACTCCCTCAAGTGGCTGCTCGAAGCAAGCAACTATCACGTCGAACTCTACGACAGCGGCGAGTGCTTCATTGCCAAGTACGACCCCAACACCATTGCGGTGCTCGTTCTCGACATCCGCATGCCCGGCATGAGCGGGTTGGAAGTGCAGGAACATCTCCTGCAGCGCAAGGCCGACATTCCCATCATCTTCGTCACCGGCCACGGCGACGTGACGCAGGCGGTGCAGGCCTTCAAGGCGGGGGCGGTCGACTTCATCGAAAAGCCCTATGACCAGAACGCCCTCAAGGCGCTGATCGAACGCATGCTCGAAGTGGCCCGGACCCGTCACATCGAGTCGGAACGTCGCAAGCTCAATCAGGCGCTCCTCGACAAGCTGACGCCGCGCGAACAGGAAGTGCTCGAACGCATCGCCAACGGCCGCCTGAACAAGCAGATCGCCGACGACCTCAAGATTTCGATCAAGACGGTCGAAGCCCACCGCGCCTCCATCATGGACAAGACCAATTCCGGCACGGTCGCAGACCTCATGCGCGTCTTCATGGAATCGCGTCAGGGTCAGAACTTCCACAAGGACGAAACGCACGACTGACCTTTTCGGGTTGGAGTTCGTGCTCGCAAAACCTCTTCGCCGCCCGGGCGGAGAGGTTTTCTTTTTCCGTGTGGATCAACGAGCGCGATTCGCCGTATTTTCCAACAGAAAATAACGCGTTTCATCAAAAAACAAATATCCGCCGACCGCATTCTCCGCAGGAGTTCGGTTCTCGCTATGATTTTGTCCATTCTTTTTTCTTTTGTTTGGACATACCATGAGCGCGCACCCATTGGACGGACGAACCCTCGCCCGTCAGATTGAAGCCGAGCTTGCGCCCCGGGTGGAGCAGCTCAAAGAAACCTTTCATTGCCCCTGCCTTGCGGTCGTCGTCGTGGGCGACGATCCGGCCAGCCGCGTCTACGTGCGAAACAAGATCCGCGCCTGTGACCGCACGGGAATCGAGTCCTTTGAGGTGACGCTCCCCGCCGACACGGACGAGGCGACGCTTCTTAACGCAATCAAAAAGCTCAACGCAAACGAAAAGGTGGACGGGATTCTCGTGCAGTTGCCGCTTCCCCCGCACCTCACCGCCGTGAGCGTGATCGAGGCGATCGCCCCGGAAAAGGACGTGGACGGCTTTCACTCCCTTTCGATCGGCTCCCTCATGACGGGCCGTCAGGGATTCGTGCCCTGCACGCCCGCGGGCGTGATGCGTCTACTTCAAGAGGCGGGGTGCGACCCCAAGGGGAAGCGCGCCGTCGTCGTGGGACGCTCGAACATCGTCGGAAAGCCCCTCTCGCTTTTGCTCCTTGCGGCCGACGCGACCGTGACGATCGCCCACAGCCGTACGCCCGATCTTTCGGATCTCACGCGCTCGGCCGACATTCTCGTCGCCGCCGTCGGCCGTGAAAACCTCATTACCGCGGACATGGTGAAGCCCGGCGCCGTCGTGATCGACGTCGGCATCAACCGAAACGCCGAGGGGAAGCTCTGCGGCGACGTCGCGGCCGACGTGGCCGAGGTCGCCTCAGCCATCACGCCCGTTCCGGGCGGCGTCGGTCCCATGACGATCGCCATGCTCCTCACCAACACCGTTCTCGCGGCGGAGCGCCGTTCGGCGCGCACCCGTGCGTCCGCGCAATCCTGATTTCGATATTGAGAGATACACATGACTGCTTGCGACAATCCGCTTCTGACCATCACCGATTTCGTTGACTACGCCGCCGTTCGTCCCGAACACGTGACGCCCGCCGTCACGGCGCTATGCGAAGACGTGGAAAAGACGCTTCTTGCGGTGCTCGACACCTCCCATCCCGCGACCTGGGAAAACGTGGTCGAACCCCTGAACGAATCGCTCGGTCGCCTCACCCGCGCCTGGGGCGTGGTGGGGCATCTGCAGAGCGTGTGCGATACGCCCGAGCTTCGCGACGCCTACAACCGGGAACTCCCGCGTGTCTCGGAACTCCTTCTTCGCATTTCGCTCGACACGCGTCTTTATGAACGCTACAAGGCGCTGCGTGCGTCCGACGAATTTGCGACGCTCTCTCCCGTTCGTCAGCGCATCCTCGAGCGCGACCTGCGCGACTTTCGTCTGTCGGGTGCGGATCTGCCCGACGACAAGCGCGCCCGCGTACAGGAAATCGGCGAGCGCCTTTCGCTTCTCTCTCAGAAGTTCAGTGAAAACCTCCTGGACGCTACAAACGCCTTCACGCTTGACATCGAACGTGAAGAGGACCTTGACGGCGTCCCCGAAGACGTGAAGGCGCTCTACCGCGCCACGGCCGAAGCGGCAGGGAAGAAGGGCTGGCGCGTGACGCTGCAGTTCCCTTCCTACCTTCCCTTCATGCAGTTTGCGAAGAACCGTTCGCTTCGCGAAAAGCTCTATCACGCCTTCAGCGTCCGCGCTTCCGAGTTGGACGGCGGTCAGTGGGACAACGGTCCCCTCATGAAGGAAATCCTCGCGTTTCGCGACGAAGAGGCGAAGCTTCTGGGCTTTGCGAACTATGCGGAGTCGTCGCTTGCCATCAAGATGGCCTCGACCCCGAAGGAAGTGACCGATTTCCTGCGCGACCTGGCCCGCCACGCCAAGCCCTTCGCCGTGAAAGACATGGATGCCCTTCGCGAACACGCGAAGACCCTCGGGCTCGAGAAGATGGAAAGCTGGGATCAAGCCTACGTCTCCGAATCGCTTCGTAAAAACCGCTACAGCTACTCGTCCGACGTCGTGAAGCGCTACTTCACGGAGTCGACCGTCTTTGCGGGGCTCTTTCACTTGGCCGAGACGCTCTACGGCATCCGCGTTGAAGAGCGCGAAGGGAGCACCTGGCACCCCGACGTGAAGTTCTTTGCGCTCACCGAAGGCGGAAAAGACATTGCCTATCTCTACGCAGATCTGCACGCCCGTGCCGGCAAGCGCTCGGGCGCCTGGATGGACTCCGACCGCGCCCGCCGCATGACGAAAAACGGTCTTGAACTCCCGATCGCCTATCTCGTCTGCAACTTCGCTCCGGGCGTGGACGGTCGAGAAGCGACGCTCACCCACGACGACGTGACGACGCTCTTTCACGAGTTCGGGCATGCGCTCCACCACATGCTTACCGCGCAGACCGAAGAGGCCGTCTCCGGCATCAACGGCGTCGAATGGGACGCCGTGGAGTTGCCGAGCCAGTTCATGGAAAATTTCGCCTGGGACGAACGCGTCGTGACGTCGCTCACGAAACACGTCGAAACAGGTGAAAAACTCCCGCACGAACTCTTTGCCAAGATGCTCGCCGCGAAGAACTTCGAAGCGGGCATGCAGACCGTTCGTCAGATCGAGTTTGCGCTCTTTGACATGCTCCTTCACAGCGAATTCGACGCGAAGAAGGACGACATTGCGGATCTTCTCGCTCGCGTTCGCGACGAGGTCGCGGTTTCCTTCCCGCCCTCCTACAACCGCTTTGCGAACAGCTTCTCGCACATCTTTGCGGGCGGCTACGCCGCGGGCTACTACAGCTACAAGTGGGCGGAAGTGCTCTCCGCCGACGCCTTCGGGGCTTTTGAAGAAACGGGCGTTCTGAATGCCGACACGGGCCGCCGCTTCCGCGAGGAAATCCTCTCGCGCGGCTCCTCGCGCGACGCGATGGACAATTTCGTCGCCTTCCGCGGCCGAAAGCCCACGGTCGACGCACTGCTCCGTCAGAACGGCATGATCGAAGAGGTGAAGGCATGAAGACCTTGACGCTTGCCACCTGGAACGTGAATTCGCTCAAGGTGCGCCTTGAGCACGTCCTCTCGTGGCTTGCCGGGCGAGATGACGTCGACGCGCTGGTGCTCCAGGAGACGAAGCTCACCGACGACAAGTTCCCCCAAGGGGAACTTGCCCTCGCGGGGTGGGAGAGCGTCTTCTACGGTCAGCCCACCTACAACGGCGTCGCGCTGTTGACGCGCCCCGACCGCGTGACGGTGTCGGACGTGACGCTCGGAATGCCAGGCTATGCGGACGATCAAAAGCGCTATCTCTCCGCCACGGTGACGCCCGTGGGAACGACCGAGTCCGTGCGCTTTGCGGGCGTCTATTGCCCGAACGGGATGGAAGCGGGAAGCCGCAAGTACCTCTACAAGCTCGACTGGTTCCATGCGTTGCGCCGCGCCATGCGGGTTGAGCGGGAAAAGAACGAACGCGTCGTGCTCGCGGGAGACTTCAACATTGCCCCTGCGGACGCCGATCTCTGGAACCCGCAGACCTGGCCCGACAAGATTCTTACGACGGGACCTGAGCGAACGGCTCTGGAGCGTCTACTTTCGGACGGTTTTGTCGATGCCTTTCGGGCCTTTCCGCAAAAGGAAAAGCAATTCTCCTGGTGGGACTACCGCATGGCGGCCTACGAGCAAAACCACGGTCTGCGAATCGACCTCATGCTCGCAAGCGACGCCTTGCGTCCGGCACTCAAGGCCTGCCAGATCGACGAAACGCCGCGGGCCTGGGCGAAACCCTCGGACCACGCGCCCGTCGTGACGACGCTCAGCTTCTGAACTCGCCGTTCCACACAAAATCGACGGCCGTTTCCCGCAAAAAGGAAACGGCCGTTTGTCTTGGCGGATTCATGAGCCCGTCACGGATTTTCGAGCTGCCATGCATCCTTCTTGAACATGCTACCTTCGACGCGGTAGGTGTAGCACTTCATGCTTTCCTGTCGCAGGTTCGAGTCGCTGCAGGAGTCGTAGTAGCGAAGACGCTTGTCGCCCCCTTCGAGCGAACGATACTTCTCGGGCAACTCCCGAATGCCGCGAAGAAGGAGGTCGGGCACGTCACCGTTCGTCATGAGGTCGTTGGCCGTGCGAAGTTCCCCCTTTGAGTCGAAGTCCTTCCAGAGAAGAAGCGGATAGCGGATGCCGGGATTGTCGACGTTTTCGTCGATGCGTCCCTTGTAGGGAACGTGCCCGATCGCATCAAAGAGCACCTTGCTGTCGCGGCCGCCGTGGTCGGCCGTCACGACGATGCGGGTGTTGTCGTAGACGCCGTTCTTTCGCATCCAGTCGAGCCACGAGGCGAGCTTCACCGTGAAGGCGCGCTCGGACAAGTAGTGGCTGTAGTTGTAGTCGGGATGGGCCTTGCGGAAGTCCGCGGGCGTTCTCGGCTGCGAGAGCGCGGGCTGCATGTCTTCCCCGCAGTAGCGGCCCGTGTGCGAGCCGTCGGAGTATACGTAGCGGTAGTAGTTCCCCGTCTCCACCGTACGGCTGAAGTCTTCGGGCGCGCGGAAGGCGGCGAAGGCCTTGAAGCCGTCGAGCGTTTCCTTCGACGACGCGAGCCAACGGCCGTTCGCATAGATCGTCTTGCGAAGGCTGTAGGGTGCGGCCTTGAAGAGCGAAATCGAGAAGAGACGTCCGAAGGCGTCCGCGCGGTCGCGACCGCGCGCGTTTTCAAACTCGGCCTTGTAGTAATAGTTGAACCAGTCCTCCATCAGGGGCTGGTAGGCAACCGATAGATAGTTCTTCGGGGCTTCGGGCAACTGCCACATCGTCCCGATCACGGCGCTGTTCCAATCCTTGCCCAGGAGATCGGGAATGAGCGAATAGCTTTCGGCATAGAGCTGCTCGAAGGTCTTTCCGTCGTTCTCCCGATTGATGCTCCGCACCGAGAAGCGGTTGCCGCCCGCCGTAACGGCGAGGGCGTGAAGCGTGCCGCTCCCAGCGCTCGTCGTGTCGACGAAATGCGTGAACCCTTCGAACGACTTCTTGAGTTCGGGGTGTTCCTTGAGAATCTGCGGGAAGTGATCCGCCGTGTACATGTCAAAGACGATCACGAGGAGATTCTGCCCCGTCTTGCTGAAGACATAGGAATCCTTGGCGTAAGCCGGCGCTTCGGCCGTTTCGGTCGCCGCCTGCGTCGTGCGGGCTCCGACGGTCTGGGCAAGCGGCAGAAGCATCGCGCCCGAGAGGATGAAGACGAGGGTCGTCAAGAGCGCCGAGAAGTCGCGCACGGTCTTGACGGGCACCTTCTTGACGATCACGAAGCTGAGCACCGCAACACCCGCCACGACCGCGATGTCCTTCCAACGGTTGGCGCTCTCATAGAGCGTCTGCGTCTTTTCGAGTTCACCTCCGTTGATGAGACCGTAGTCGCCCACAAAGAGGAAGGCGTAGCCCACGACGAGCAGGTTCGCAAAGAGGAGAAGGAAGAAGAACGCCAGCGACGCTCCGCGCGGGAGATCGCGCAGGTACGCGTAGGTGAGCGCCCAGCCCGCCACGGCGACGAGCATGAAGCAGGGGATCACGACGTCAAAGGTGGTCGCGACCGAATCCGGGTCGGACGACAAAATGAGGGTCGGAAGCCCCAGGAAGAGCACCGTGACGAGGAGCACGGCCAACCCCGTGTTGACGCCCGAGAGATCTTCACGAACGAAGCGCGAAAGCTTCGCGAAGCCTCCTTCGAGAAGAAGCGTCCAGAGGGCGCAAACGAGCGCCGCAAGACCGACGCCCACCGTCGTCCAGGCGAGAAGCGGCGGCTCCTTCGGAATGAGCACCCACTCCGCCATTGTGCCCCGGCAAAAAAGCGTCACGACCCAGGGAAGAACGAAGGCGAGGAGCGTCAGCCCCTTCGCCGTCGCGCGGGCGCTTCCCGCACGCTCGCGAACGGGAGAGCTCAGGAAAGCCGCGGCCAAAAGCCCGCAGCCTGTCGAGAGGAGCACGAGGAAGATTTCGAGACGCAGCGCCGGAATCGTCTCGCGAAGCGAGATGTAGTTCCAGGTGTCGGCCGTGATCGCCGTGTCGGCCGCGATGAGGAGCGCACCGAGGATCCCGAGCGCGAGACGGCGCTTTTCGCCGAACGCCTTGAGACCAGCGAAGGGATCGGCGTGCTTCGTCGCGCGCCAGCGCGGCAGAAGACTCTTCTCAACGATGTTCTTGCTCAGCGAATAAACGTTGTTGAGCGTCCAGTAGAAGGTGAGCGCCGCGGGCGACGTGTAGAGAAGCACGAGAAAGAGCGCCGAGAGACCGTAGAGCTGAATCTTGTCCTGCTTCGTGAGACGCGCCGTGTAGACAAAGGCCGAGAGAAGGTTCACGGCCGTCATGATGAGCGGGAGCGCATTGATGTGCCAGTCCCCGACGGCAATCAGGCCGTCCGCGGCGCCGAGGTCGGCGATCGGGCCGAAGGCGACGCCCTTCAGAACCGTCATGTTCGAGAGCAGGTGATAGGCCGCGATGAAGAAGGGAATCTGCAGGAAGAACCCGAGCGAGGAACGAAGCGCAAGCTTGGAGGAATACCCCGCCTGCCGACGCATCGTGGTGAGCATCGCGAAGCGCTCCTGCCCCTTGAAGGTGCGCTTGATCATGGCTTCGGTCGCTTCGAAGCTCTTTTTGACGGCGCGCTCCTCTTCCTGCCAGCCTTCGGCCTTGTTGTAGATCGGCAGAATCACCGTGTTGACGACGAGACTCATGAGGACGATCGACCAGCCATAGGAAGCGAAGAGCCCGTATCCCCAATCGAGCACCGTCGTCATGAAGAGTTCGAGCGGCGCAATGAAGAAGGTGTAGAGAACGGTCAGCATGCCTTATTCCTCCTTTCCGGAGACGCGGGAGGCGGCATGCGCCGCCTGAGATTCGGGAGCGTTCACTTCGGCAAGAAGCGAGAGAAGCGCTTGGGCGATGGGAACGCCTGCGGCACCGAAATTCTTGATGCCCGCTTCACGTACGCGGCGGATGCGCTCGATTCGGGCGTCGCCCTCTCGGAGGAGCGCCTCGACCGCTTCCGCGGCCCTCTCCTCTTCTCCGGCGGCAAGGTGCATGCCGATTTCATCCAAAACGCCCATTTCCCAGGCGGGGTTCGGCAGATCCCAGGCTTCGTAGCCGTCCTTTTGCCAACCGTCGCCGATGCTCACGACCGGACGCTCAAAGACAAAGGCGAAGTCAAAGACGACGCCCGAGAAGTCGGAGACCATGACGCCCGCGCGCGAGAGCGAGGAAAAGCCGTTGGGATTGCGGTCCCATTCGATGTTCTCAAAGGAGGCCAATTCCTTTTGCAAGCTTTCCATCAGCGGCAGTTCCGAGACAAAACTCTGCGGGTGCGGTCGCAGAATCACGTGGTAGCCCGCTTGCGCCAAACGCTTCGGAATGGCGGCGCCCGTCTTCGTCAACAGCCCCGCACGCCCCCAGGTGGGAGCGATCAGCACGGTCTTCGGATCCGGCTCGACGGTGCATTCCTTCTTTTGCGCAACCATGCGGTCGAAATAGGCGCAGCCCACGATGCGGAGGTCCTTGGGTTCCGTGTGACGCTTGGCCTCCAAGGTACGAAGCGACGAAACCTGATGCGGACCCGAGCAAAAGACCGCATCGTAGTAGTCAAAGCTGTAGAGCTTGTAGCCGTGAATGTCGGTCGCGGCGTGCACGAGGTGGACGTAGCGCTTGACGCCCTTCGAGCGGCGAATCTGCAAAACGTCGATCCCAGGCGTCGTCAGAACGAAGAGGTCCGCCTCCAGAAAGCCGAGCGACGTGTAGGCGGCGTTGCCTTTGCCGATATAGTGCGCGTCGACGTGCGAAAAACCCGCCGAAAAGACCGGATCCTTTTCGTCCGACGTGAAGTAGGTCACGCGTTCCCCCGACGAAGCCAGAGCCCGCAAGACCGGCTCGAAGGTTCCCCAATAGGCGGCCGATTCCGCATAGATCACGATGCGCTTGCCGGACAATTCCTTTCCTTCGCCCCGCATCCGGAAGACGAACTGCCGAATGAGGGTGGGAAGACGTCGGATGAAGAAGTAGCCCGACGAGGCAAGGCCCACGACGATCGAAAGGAGCATGCTCCCCGTGCCCGGGTCGAGATAGGCTCGGGCTTCGAGCGGCGCCGCGACGAGTCCGACCAAAAGCCAGAGGTTTGCAGCGAGTGTGGAGGCGGGTGTTCGCAGATGCATAGGAAAAAGGAAAACGCAGACGCTCCGGGGAACGCTCGGAGCGACGGGAAAAAAGAGAATTGGGAGAGTGTAGAAAAAGATGCGCGGGATTTCTACCGCGGGAATCGTTTTGCGGAAAAGAAAGCGACGGTCCGCAATCTTCGTTACGCGTCCGTGACGTCCTTCTCCTTTCGGATGCGAAGGGCCCTGGCGCGAAGCTGTCCGCAGCCGCCGTCGACGTCCTGCGCTGCCGAGTCGCGGGCCGTCGCTATAATGCCGCGGGAACGAAGAAGCGAAACCAAAGCCTTCACCTGCTCGGGGTCGGGACGCGACCAGGGCGAACCTTCGACGGCGTTCACCGGAATGTAGTTCACCATGGCGTACTGCCACGCCATGCGACGGGCGAGTTCTTCGGCTTCTTCAAGCGAATCGTTGACGCCCGCGAGAAGCGTCCACTCGTACTGAACGGGATAGCCCGAATGCCGCGCCCAGAGAGCGGCCCGTTCCATGAGGGCGTCCACCGTTATGCGGCAGCCGCGGGGAAGCATTTTGCGGCGTTTCTCTTCGTCCACCGTATGCAGCGACACGGCAAGGGCCGGCCGCACGTCGGACGCAAAGAGCGCGTCAAAGAGCCGCTCGTCCCCCACGGTCGAGAGGACGAGATTTTTGTGCCCGAAGTCTCCGTACTCGGCGAGGAAAGAGAGGGCCGAAAGAACGTTTCGCAGATTGTGCGAGGGTTCGCCCATCCCCATGAAGACGACCTTTTTCGTCTCGGGACGGCTGGCTCGAGCGAGCACCGCCTGCGCGACGATTTCCGCGTCGGAGAGCTGCCGAACGAGGCCGCTCTTTCCCGTCATGCAGAAAACGCACCCGACGGCGCAGCCGATTTGAGTCGAAATGCAGACGCCTTCGCGCGGAAGCAGAACCGACTCCACCCACTCGCCGTCGGAAAGCTCCAGAAGGAGCCGTTCCCCGGATGCGCCGGGGTGGTTCGAGACCATGCGGGCGAGCAACGTCCAGAATGCCCTCACCTGCGGCAAAGCCGTACGGAGACGCTTCGGAAGCCGTTCGTCCTCGACGGTCGGCCAGGGGGCGCGTCCGAGGAGCGCCCGAGCAATTTTGCGGATGTGTTCGGGTTTGGCTCCGAGCGAACGGAGGGACTCGAGCCAGTCGTCGAGCGTGGGAATCGTCGGCATGGGAAACGGGATCGTCGAGGAGTTGCGGGCAAAGACCGCATTCTACCCAAAGGCGCCCCTTCACCGCTCGATTTGAAGCTTGCGCGTGAGCGTATTGCGACCGATCCCGAGAAGCGTCGCCGCTTCGCCGCGCCGTCCCCTGGTGTGTTCGAGCGCCGCCCGAAAGAGCATCTGCTCGACCTCGGTCACCAAGCGGTCGTACGGGTGCGACTCGCCCGAACGAAGGGCGTCGCGGATTTCCCGACGTAACCCGGAGCGCCAGTCGACACCCTTTTCCTCCGGTTCCCCCGCCTCTTCCAAAACGGGAGAGAACACTTCTCCTTCCCGCACCTCTTCGGGGAGATCTTCCGGGCGGATGAGCTTCGAAGGCGCCATGACGAGAAGCCAACGGCAGACGTTTTCGAGTTGCCGGACGTTTCCGGGGAAGGGAAACTTTTCGAGCACCGCGAGCGCTTCATCCGACAAGGTCTTTTCTTCCACTCCGAGTTCCGCGGCGCGCTCCTTTAAGAAATACCGCGCCAAGGGGCCGATGTCGGCAACGCGACACCGCAGCGACGGAAGACGCAGACGAATCACGTTCAGACGGTGGTAGAGGTCTTCTCGGAAAAGCCCTTCCTTTACGCGGCGTTCGAGCGCCTGGTTCGTCGCTGCGATCACGCGTACGTCCGCACGGATCGGTTCGTGGCCGCCCACGCGGTAGTAGGTGCCGCTGCTTAAGACTCGAAGAAGGCGCGTTTGGAGTTCCATCGGCATGTCGCCGATTTCGTCCAAAAAGAGCGTGCCGCCGCGGGCTTCGCCGAAGCGACCTTCGCGTCTCGCGAGCGCTCCCGTAAAGGCCCCCTTTTCGTGTCCGAAGAGTTCGCTCTCCAAGAGTTCCTTCGGAATCGCCGCCATATTGACGGCGACGTAGGGAGCGTTCTTTCGGGGACTGTGCTGCCAGATGGAGCGCGCAACGACTTCCTTCCCCGTCCCGGACTCGCCGGTGATCAAGACGGTGACGGAACTCTGCGAAAGGCGTCCGATCGCGCGGAAGATTTCCTGCATCGACTCGGCCTGCCCGATAAGGGCGAAGGGATCGTGCACAACCTTGGTGCCGACCGTGCTCGAGCGCTCCGCGCTCGCCTTTCGGGCGCGGTCGATCACTTCGACCGCCTTCACTACGTCAAAGGGCTTGGCGAGATATTCAAAGGCCCCGCCCTTAAAAGACGCCACGGCGCTCTCGACGTCGGAATAGGCCGTCATGATGATGACGGGCAACGTCGGCTGCCGGCGTTTCACTTCCTCCAGAAGACTCGTTCCGTCCATGCCGGGCATGCGGATGTCGCTCACCAAAACGTCGGGGCGCTCTTCGCGGAGCGCTTCGAGGACGTCCTCGGCGCGCTCAAAGGCGCGCGAAGGAATTCCCGCGCGCTCCAGCGCCTTGCGAAGCACAAAACGGATCGACCGGTCGTCGTCCACCACCCAAACCATACCTTCCGTCATCACTCTCTCCCAAATCCCGCATCAAAACGGCAGCAACACGCGAAAGACCGTGCGCCCGGGTTCGCTTTCCACATCAATGGCGCCGCCCGCCTCCCTGACGAAGGCGTCGGCAATGCTGAGTCCCAGTCCGCTTCCCTCGGGGCGTCCCGTCACCAAGGGGTAAAAGAGCCTCTCCCGAAGCGTCTCGGGAATCCCGGGGCCCGTGTCTTCGATGAAGACGGCAAGCGCCCGTCTCACCCGACGATTTCGAACGAATTCGTCTCGCACGATGCGGGTGCGAAGCGTAAGGCGTCCCTCGGGAGTGTTGCCCATCGCTTCGGCCGCGTTTCGCGCAATGTTGAGAAAGACTTGTGTCAGCCGTCCCTTGTCCCCCGTCACGTCGGGAGCGGAGACGTCGTAGTCCCGCACCACCGTGATCGACGGAAATTCGTGCTCGATCAGGCTTCGCACGTGCTCGAGCAAGGCCGAAACGTTGCAGGGCTCCTTCTCGTTCGGACGCCGATAGGGCGCGAGAAAACGATCGACCAGGGCCTGCAGGCGGTCCGCCTCTTCTCGGATGATCGCGGCGCACTCGCGGTCGTCGTCGCTCGTGAGCGCGCCTTCGAGGAGCTGCGCCGCACCTCGAATGCCGCCCAGAGGATTTTTGATCTCATGCGCGAGGTTGCGAAGAAGATCGCGCGCCGCGGCGCTCGCTTCCGCCACGGCCGCTTCCCGCTCGACACGGATCGTTTCGCCCACGTCGAGCGCTTCGAGAAAGTAGCCGCCCGTCTCTTCCCTGCGAAGCGAAAGCCAGGCCTTTTTCTCCTCACCCGGACCGGGCACGAGACGGGTTGTGAGTTCCACGCGGGCGTGCTCGGAAAAGAGCCGTTCGAACCCCGTCATGTCCGGAAAATAGCGCGTGAGGGATTCTCCCGCCGCAACGCGGCTCGAGGCCCCGAGGAGCATTTCAAGCGCGGGATTGAGCGAGACGAAACGTCCCGTCCCGTCGAGCCACCCGAGCCCCGTCGCGCTCTCCGCCCACAGCGTTTCGGGCGGCACCGTTTTTTCCACGGCCGTCGTCACTTCGCACCCTTTGGAAAAAAACGGGGCCCGAAGGCCCCGCGATTCATCGATCAGATCGAGAAGTAGAGGTCGAAGTCGACCGCCGTCACGGCCATGCGTTCACGCTGGACGTCCTTCATCTTGAGTTCAATGTAGCTGTCGATGAATTCGTCCGAGAAGACGCCGCCGCGGGTAAGAAACTCACGGTCCTCGTCGAGCGCCATGAGGGCGTCGTAGAGAGAAGGCGCCACGGTCGGGATCTTGGCGTTTTCTTCGGGCGGCAGATCGTAGAGATTCTTGTCGGCCGCTTCGCCCGGATGGATCTTGTTCTGAATCCCGTCGAGGCCCGCCATGAGCATGGCGGCAAAGCCGAGGTAGGGATTGCAGAGAGGATCCGGGAAGCGCACTTCGACGCGGCGCGCCTTCGGGTTCGTCACGTGCGGAATGCGGATCGACGCCGAACGGTTGCAGGCGGAGTAGGCGAGCTTCACCGGCGCTTCAAAGCCCGGAACGAGGCGCTTGTAGGAGTTCGTGCCCGGGTTCGTGATGGCGTTGAGCGCACGGGCGTGCTTGATGATGCCGCCGATGTAGTAGAGCGCCATGTCGGAGAGACCCGAGTAGCCGTTCCCCGAGAAGAGGTTCTGACCGTCCTTCCAAATCGACTGATGCACGTGCATGCCCGAGCCGTTGTCGCCTTCGACGGGCTTGGGCATGAAGGTGGCGGTCTTGCCGAAGGCGGCGGCGACGTTCCAGACCGTGTACTTCACGATCTGCGTCCAGTCGGCGCGCTCGACCAGGGTCGAGAACTTCGTGCCGATTTCACACTGACCGGCGCAGCCCACTTCGTGGTGATGAATTTCCACGGGCACGCCCTGCTGCTCGATCAGGGTGCACATTTCGGAGCGGATGTCGGCAAAGCTGTCGACGGGGGAGACCGGGAAGTAGCCGCCCTTCACGCGGTTGCGGTGACCGAGATTGCCGCCTTCGAGGTCGAGACCCGACGACCAGGGCGCCTCTTCGGAATCGATCTTGTAGAAGCTCTCGCCCGGGGCGTGCTTCCAGCGAATTGCGTCGAAAATGAAGAATTCGGGTTCGGGCCCGAAATACGCGGCGTCGCCGATCCCGGTGCTCTTCAGATAGGCTTCGGCGCGCTTTGCGATCGAACGCGGGTCGCGGGCATAGCCCTTCCCGGTCGAGGGCTCCAACACGTCGCAGGTGAAGATGATCGTGTTCACTTCACGGAAGGGGTCCATGCGTGCGCTCGAGGGATCGGGCAGAAGAAGCATGTCGGACGCTTCGATGCCGCGCCACCCCGCAAAGGACGAGCCGTCAAAGGGCTGTCCGAGTTCAAACGTATCCTCGTCGATGCGCGAGGCGGGAACCGTAAGGTGCATTTCCTTGCCGGCAATGTCGGTGAAACGAAGTTCGACGTACTTGACGTCGTTGTCCTTGAGCATCTGCAGTGCGTCCGCAGCGGTCGTCATGATGTGTTCTCCTAAAGACGGATTGACGCGGTCCCGTCACCGTGACGGGTCGTACCCCATTTCAAGCAAACGCCGTGCCAAAAATGCGGTACGAACCGCTTCTTCTCAAGGAGGGGTGCGCCGCCAAGCGAAGCGTTCTCCCCTGAGAAAAAGAGGCCGCGGGAAAGTCTTGTCATTATGCCCCGTTTCGGTGCGAATCCTGCACCAAGCGCACCGTCTTTTTGCAGAATGAAAGACAACCGAAGAAATTTCGTCTCAGAGGAAGGCTTCCTGCACGCTCGAGAGAAAGGCGAAGCCCCGGGGACTCGTGCCGATGCGGTCGGCCTCGGTCGTCCAGAGTCCCTCGTCGCAAAGTTGCGCCACCCTTTCGGCGATCACGTCGTCGGAGAGCCCCGTACGCTCCGTCCACAAGCGTTTCGGAACCCCCGCCGTCAAACGGAGCGCATTCAGCATGAATTCGAAGGGAAGCTCCTCGGCCGTGACGCGGCAGATTTCCTCATAAGGCGCAACACCTTCTTCGACGGCGCGCATATAGCGCTCGGGATTGGCAAAGCGCGCCGCACGAAAGATGCCGTTCTCCGTCGTCATCTTTGCGTGCGCTCCGGCACCGATCGCCAAATAGTCGCCGAAAGTCCAGTAGTTGAGATTATGTCGACATATTTCGCCCGTCTTGGCGTAGCCCGAGACTTCGTAGCGAACAAACCCCGCCCGGGTCAGGAGACTCACGACCGCCTCCTGAAGGTCGGCGGCGAGGTCTTCATCAGGTAATCCTTCGGGCACGCGCTTCGCGAAGGCCGTCCCCGATTCGATCGTGAGCTGATAGCAGGAAACGTGCGTCGTCTTCGAGTCGACAAGCGCCGCGACTTCGTCGCAAAGCCGCTCGACCGTCTCAAAGGGAAGCCCGAACATCAGGTCCGCGTTCACGCGCGGAAAGATGCGAACCGCCTTTTCGAGCGCACGGACCGCAGCCGCCCGATCGTGGATGCGGCCGAGCCGTTTGAGCGACGCGTCGTCAAAGCTCTGAATCCCGAGCGACAGACGATTGACGCCCGCCTCGGCATAGGCCTCGAACTTCGCCTCGTCGGCCGTTCCGGGGTTCGCTTCCATCGAAATTTCCGCGTCGGACGCAACGCAGACGCGTCGGCGAATGCCGTCAAGAAGCGCAGTGAAGCCTTCCGCACTCATGAGGGACGGCGTCCCGCCCCCGAAGTAAATGGTCCGGATTTCCCGGCCGCCCGCCCAATGCGCTTCCCGTTCGAGTTCCTGAAGAAGCGCCTCGACGTAGCGCGTCTCGGGAACCGACCCCGAGGCGTGCGAATTGAAGTCGCAGTAAGGACACTTACGCACGCACCAGGGCCAGTGCACGTAGAGCGAGAGAGGAATCGCCTTGGGATTCAACGTCACGCCCAACCCCAACGCTTGGCAAGGAGCGCCGCCATTTCACGCAGCGCGGCGCCGCGGTGGCTCAGACGGTTCTTTTCTTCCGCCGAGAGCGATGCCGCGGTCTTGCCGCAGGCGGGCACGTAGAAGTACGGGTCATAGCCGAAACCGCCTTCGCCTTCGGGCGTCTCCTGAATTTCTCCCTCCCAGAAGCCGTAGGCGACCAAGGGTTCGGGGTCGTCGGGATGACGAACCGCCACCAAGACGCAGGTGTAGTGCGCCCTGCGGTCGGTCTTGCCCTTGAGTTTTTCGATGAGAAGGCGGTTGTTCGCGGCGTCGCTCTTGGGTTCGCCAGCAAATCGGGCGGAATGGACGCCCGGGAGTCCCCCGAGCGCATCCACGCACACGCCCGAATCGTCCGCCATGGCGGGCAGTCCCGTTTCCCGGGCGGCGTGACGGGCCTTCGCAAGACAGTTTTCGATGAAGGTCTCAAAAGGTTCGGCACACTCCGAAACGCCCAATTCCCCCTGCGGCAGGACCGTCACGCCCATGGGCGCAAACATTGCGCGAAATTCCCGAAGTTTTCCCGCGTTGTTCGACGCGAGCACGAGTTTCTTTTCCGTCATCACTTTTCCTCTTCAAAGACCGACCGCTGCGCGGCCTGAATTTCGTCATTCCCTTTACGGGCGAGGCGCAGCAACTCCGTCAGTTCCGCTTCGGTAAAGGGCGCGCCTTCGGCCGTCCCCTGAATTTCCACGAAACCGCCCTCGCCCGTCATGACGACGTTCATGTCGGTGCCGCAACCGCTGTCTTCAACGTAGTTGAGGTCGAGCACGGGGCGGCCGTCGACGACGCCCACCGAAATGGCGCTCACCTGCGTGCGGATCGGGTCGTCGGCGATCATGCCCTTTTCGAGCATCACGTTTACGGCGTCGCGAAGCGCCACCCAGGCGCCCGCGATCGAGGCGCAGCGCGTGCCGCCGTCGGCCTGCAAGACGTCGCAGTCCAACTGAATCGTGTATTCGCCAAGGAGCTTGCGGTCGACCACGGCGCGAAGCGACCGTCCGATCAGGCGCTGAATTTCCTGCGTGCGCCCCGACTGCTTGCCGCGGGCCGCTTCACGATCCGTGCGCGTACCCGTCGATCGGGGGAGAAGTCCGTACTCGGCCGTGACCCAGCCTTCGCCTCGGCCCTGCAGAAATTTTGGCACGCCCGCCGACACGGAGGCGGTACAGAGGACCTTCGTGTCGCCCGCGCACACGAGAACGCTCCCTTCGGCGTATTTCGTGTAGTGACGAAGGAAGGTGATCGGACGCTTTTCGTCCGCGCGACGACCGTCGCGACGCAATGTTTCACTCATGGGAATTCCTTTGTCCATTGGTTTTGGTGTGCCGACATTGTAGACGTTGCCCGCGGGGCTTTTTCCTCCCGACCTCGCGAAACGTCCTCTCTTTGCTTTTCCGAACGGTCACACGCCCATTCGCGCTACAATTGCGCACCCCTTCGCGGAAAGCTTTTCTCTTTTTCCGCATTCACCACTGAATTCATACCGAAAGACATGCCCACGATTGCCAGCATGACCGGCTACGGCGTGGCGACGGGTAAGACGCCCGTCGGCGTCGCCACGGTCGAATGCCGTTCCGTCAACAGCCGTTTTCTCGACCTCAACCTTCGCGTCTGCGAAGAGCTCCGCTTTGTCGAACCCGTTCTTCGCGAAGCCCTGCAAAAGCGCCTGACGCGCGGCAAGGTGGAAGTCCGCGTGACGCTTCGCGCCGACGAAGCGGCGGCCCCGACGGCGCTTCACGCCGACGTTCTCTCGCGCATGCTTGCGCTGCAGGCCTCGGTTCTCAAGGCCGCGCCCGACGCCAAGCCCCTTTCCGTCGCGGAAATCCTGGCGCTCCCCGGCGTCGCCGCCCAGCCCGAAGCGTCCGAAGACGAAGTCCGCGCGGCGGTCGTCGAACTCTTTGAGCGCGCCTTCTCGGACTTTCTCGCCGCCCGTACGCGCGAGGGCGAAGCCTTGAAGCACGTCTTTCTCAAGAACTGCGAAAACATCCTTGAAATCGTCGGGGACGTCGAAAAGCGCATGCCCGAAATTCACGAGCATCTGCGCTCGAAACTCCAGGAACGCCTCGAAACGGTGCTTGCCGAAGCGCTCACCGAAAAGAGCACGCTCTCGCGCGAAGAAGTGTCCGACCGCATTCGCCAGGAAGTGACGCTCTACGCGCTTCGCATGGACGTGTCCGAAGAAATCAACCGTCTTCGCACGCACGTGCGCGAAGTCCGCGCAACGCTTGAGAAGGGCGGGGTTGTGGGGCGCCGTCTCGACTTCATGACGCAGGAAATGAACCGCGAAGCCAATACGCTCGGGTCGAAAGCGGCTGCGATCGAAATGACGCAGGCCTCGATTGCGCTTAAGCTCAACATCGATCAGATGCGCGAGCAGCTCCAGAACCTCGAATGATCTTCGGATGACATCGGAGGAACCCAACATGTCCGAAACCCAACAGTACTCGGGCCGACTCTTTCTCGTGACGGCTCCGTCCGGCGCGGGGAAGTCCTCGCTCGTGAACGCCCTTCTCCAACTTGAACTCGCCATCAAGCTCTCCATTTCGCACACGACGCGCGCCCCGCGTCCGGGCGAAGAAAACGGCCGCGAATATCACTTCGTGACCGTCGAAGAGTTCGAAGCGATGAAGGATCGCGGCGAATTTCTCGAGTCCGCGCTCGTGCACGGCAACTACTACGGCACGAGCCGCGTGTGGATTGAAGAGCAGATGAAGATCGGCAACGACGTTCTCCTCGAAATCGACTGGCAGGGCGCCCGTCAGGTTCGCGAACGCTTTGCCGGCACCGTCGGGATCTTCATTCTGCCCCCGTCCATCGAAGCGCTCGAGTGGCGTCTGCACCACCGCGGCACGGATTCCGAGCAGACCATCACGCGTCGCTTGCTTGGCGCCGGGGCCGAAATGGCCCATGCGCCCGAATTCGAGTACGTTATAATCAACGAAGATTTTGACGTGGCGCTCTCGCAAATGCGCGCCGTCGTCATTGCCAGTCGACTTGCCTACGGCCAGCAGGCCGTCCGTCATCGCGACACGCTCGCGGCGCTCGGCGTTCCGGTCTGAGTGAAAACCTGTTCGACTCCCCCCACTTACTTCGAATAAGATAGGAATTTCATGGCTCGCATTACTGTTGAAGACTGCCTCAAGAAGATCCCCAACCGCTTCCAGATGGTCCTGACGGCCGCCTACCGCGCCCGTCAGATTTCGCAGGGCTACGCCCCGAAGGTGGACTGCAAGGACAAGCCCGCCGTGATCGCTCTGCGCGAAGTGGCGCAGGGTGAGGTCGGCGTCGAACTCCTCAAGCGGATTCACTGATCGTTCGCCCCGCGATACTGATTTCGGCCAGACGGAAGTGCGTTGAGAACTTCTCCGTCTGGCCGTTTGTTTTTTTCCGGTTCGACCGGACAGGCGCCTCGTCAGTGGCGAAGCCCCGAACACAAACAAAAACGGTCGAGCAGGCTACGCACCGCACGACCCGCCCCCTCCAACGAAGGGGCCCAATCCCTCAAGGAAGGCTTTTATGACTCAGCCTCAGGACAAATTCTCCGAAGATCTCTACGCGACACGGGACGATGCCGCGCCGAAAACCACGCCGGCGGCCGCAGCGCCGCGCACGATCGCTCGTTTTGATCCGAAGGCCTTCCTGCGCCGCACCTTTGTCGAGCCGCCCACCTCGAACGAAATGCCCGACGCGGACTTGCCGCTCTTTACGGCGAAGCCCGTCGCGACGCTCGCGACGGCAAGCGACCTGATCGAGCGCTGCAAGCAGTACATGTCGGAAGCCGAAGTCGCCAAGGTACGCGAAGCCTACCGTTACGCCGACAGCGCGCACCTCGGGCAATTCCGAAAGTCGGGCGAGCCCTACATCACGCATCCGATCGCGGTCGCCACGATCCTCGCCTCCTGGAAGCTCGACGCCCCCACGATTCAGGCGGGGCTCATGCACGACGTGCTCGAAGACACGCCGCTCAGCAAGCAGGAGATGGCCGAACGCTTCGGCATTCAGGTGGCAGAATTGGTGGACGGGGTCTCGAAGCTCGACAAACTCCGCTTCGCTTCAAACGAAATCGCCCAGGCCGAGAGCTTTCGCAAGATGCTCCTCGCCATGGCGCGGGACGTCCGCGTGATTCTCGTAAAGCTTGCCGACCGTCTCCACAACATGCGCACCTTGGGCGTCATGCGCCCCGAAAAGCGCGCCCGCATCGGGAAGGAAACGCTCGACATCTACGTGCCGATTGCGCACCGGCTCGGTCTCAACAAGGTCTTCCGGGAACTCCAGGAACTCTCCTTTGCAAACCGTTATCCCTTCCGCTATCGGGTCCTCTACGAAAACATTCTTCTGCGCCGCAACAACCGCCGCACGATTCTCGAAAAGATCCTCGCCGAAACGAAGGAAATTCTTCCGAAGTACGGCATCCGCGCCCGCGTCATCGGCCGCGACAAGACGATCTACGGCATCTACAACAAGATGCGCGAAAATCATCAGTCCTTCTCCGAAGCGCTCGACATCTACGGTTTCCGCGTGATCGTGCGCACGAAGGAAGACTGCTACCGTACGCTCGGGGCCCTGCATGCCCTCTACAAGCCCGTCCATCACCGCTTCAAGGACTTCATTGCGATCCCAAAGACAAACGGCTATCAGAGTCTGCACACGACCGTGATCGGGCCGTCCGGGACGCCCATTGAGTACCAGATCCGCACCGAAGAGATGCACCGCACGAACGAGGACGGCATCCTCACGCACTGGCTCTACCATCAGGACGCCTACTCGACCGACATGCAGGCGCGCACCACGGCGTGGCTGCAGAGCCTCCTCGAGATTCAGCGCACGAGTCAGGACAGTACGGAATTCCTCGACAACATCAAGGTCGACCTCTTCCCCGACCGCGTTTACGTCTTTACGCCGAAGGGACGCATCGTTTCGCTTCCGCGCGGCTCGACCCCGATCGACTTTGCCTATCAGATCCACACGGACGTGGGGAACCACGCCGAATCCGCTAAGATCAACGGCGAACACCGTCCGCTTGAGACGACGCTTCAAAACGGCGACATCGTCGAAATCGTGACGAATCCCAATGCCGGTCCCTCGCCCGCATGGCTCGACTACGTTCACTCCGGGCGCGCCCGTGCCGAAGTGCGGCAGTTCCTCCGCAACTGTCAGTTTGAAGACGCCGTGCGGCTCGGACGACTTGCGCTCGAAGAAGCGGCCAAGGAAAACAACGTTCGTCTCGACGAAATTCCCGAACACGTCTGGCGCAGTTTCACGAAGAAGGAAGTGAACGCCGACAGCCTCGCGTCGCTCTACGCCAACATCGGGCTCGGCAAGGAACTTCCCGCCACGATGCTGCGCCGCCTCGTGAACTTTGCGCAAAGCAACAAGGCCGTTGAAACCGAACGAGAACTCCCGCCCGTGCAGATCAAGGGGAACCAGGGCGCAGCCGTGCAGCTCTCCACCTGCTGCCACCCGATTCCGGGTGACAAGATCACGGGCTTTACCCGTCCGGGTCACGGTCTCAGCGTCCACCGTGCGGACTGCCCGCATGCTGTGCACGGTCAGACCGCCGACGCCAAGCGCTGGATGACGGTCGAATGGGGTGAAACGCGCCCGGGCGCCATGTTCTCAGTGCCGATCGACATCCGCGTCGCAGACATGCACACGGCGCTCGCCCAGATCACGGCCGCGGTCGCTCAGTCGAACTCTTCGATCGTGGGCGTTTCCATGACGGAAGAGGATGATCCCGAGAAGCTCGTTCGTCTCACGATTCTCGTTCGCGACAAGGGCCACCTCATGCACGTCATGCGCACGATCGGTCAGCGGCCGGTCGTCATGAAGGTAAAGCGCGTCCTTGAGGCAGGCTTGCCGCCCAAGAAAAAGAAGGGCTGATTGCCAAGGTTTGCCGACAACGATTCGGCAAATCTAGCTGAAGCGCTCCCCAAAAAGCAGGAAGTCGCCCGACGCAAATCGGGCGACTTCTTGTTTTTAAGGGTAAGGCTTCGGACACTTTCTTGTGTCCGCTTCCTCAATACGGCTGTTCGTTCGTGTAGGTGACTTCGAGAATGTCGAGCGTTTCGACGCCTGCGGGATGCGTCACCGTCGCGGGCGTGGGGAGCTTCACTTCGTCTCCTTCGCGAGCCTTGAGGAAAACGCGCGCAATCGGGCTGATCCAACTCACGTCACCGTGCGAAGCGTCGGCTTCGTCGATCCCGACGATGCGAATCTTATGTTCATTGCCACTTTGGTCCGCGTAGAGCACCGTGGCCCCGAAAAAGATCTGGTCCGTAGCGGGACGCGCGGCGGGATCCACTACTTCGGCCGACTCGATGCGTTTGTTCAGAAAGCGGATGCGGCGGTCGATTTCACGGAGGCGTCGTTTCCCGTACTGATAGTCTCCGTTTTCACTGCGGTCGCCGTTGCTCGCGGCCCAGCTCACGACATTCACCATTTCCGGACGCTCGACGTTGACGAGGTGTTCTCGCTCGTCAAGCAGTCGGCGGTAACAGGCGGGCGTCATGTAATTTTTGGTATTGGCGGGAAGTTTGGGAAGAGAGACTTCATCGTCGTCTTCAGCCATGACAAAACTCCTTGGAATGGGATTCGGTTATTGTAGCGACTCGCCCTCACCCCGAACGGTGAGGATTTCCCGCCACACCCGCATGTCGTCCGTTTCGAACTTGCCGCGACGCATCACGAAGGAAAGACGCCGGGTGAAAGTATCCGGCACGTCCAACACCGCGATGTCGTCGCCGAAGTGTGGATCCGAAAGAACACCCTCCGACACGAGTGATACGCCGAGTCCCGACGCCACGGCCCGCAAAAGCGTGTCGTGGTGATTGAGAACCAGAACGGAGAGATCGCGCCCCAATTTTTCTCGAAGATGAGATTCAAAGTAAAGGCGACTTCCTGATCCAGGTTCCCGTAACACCCAGTCGACTTCTTGCAAATCTTCCCAAGAGACCGTACGGTTTTGCAGGGGGTTATTAACCGCCGCTACGATGAAAAGGCGCTCTTCGCGCCAAAGCGTCACGTCCATGTCGGGATCCGTCACGATGCCTTCGACAAGCGCCAAATCGAGTTTGTAGTCGGTAAGCGCCCGGATCATTTCGTCGGTGTTCCCAATTCGCACTCTGGGAAAGCGCCCGCAACGACGTCGGAATTCCGTGAGAGTCGGCATGAGGTAGTGTGCCGCCACGCTCTCCGTCACACCCAAGCGAAAAGGTTCCGAAGGCGTCTTGCCGAATACCTGCGGCAGGTGCTTCGCTCTCGAGAGGAGATCGTCTGCCAGGGGGAGAAGTTTTCTTCCGGCATCGTTCAGTCGAAGTCGCCCTCCCTGGCGCTCAAAGAGTGAAGCACCCATTCGCGCCTCCAACTCCGTCAGACTCTGCGAGACGGAACTCTTGCTCATCAGCAGGCGCTCCGCCGCCTCGGAGAGCGACGCATCGTGCGCCACCTCAGTGAAGACAAGCAGTTGCTTGAGAGAAACGGGTCTTTCCATAGTAGATGCCGAACGAATATTAAAGTTCGTTCGATTTTACCGAACACACAAGAACCGAGAAATATACGGCTCGACTCGGGTTTTCCTGAAGACTCCTGACTACAATGGCGGTCCTTTCTCTTTTGACCGTCAGAGGTTGGTCATGCGCCTTTTTCACCGACGTTTCCGTTCTCTTCCGACCCCAATGGCGGGGCTTGCCCTCGGCGTGGCGAGTCTCGGTTGGTGTATGGAAAACGCTCTTCCGCTTCACGGCTACGGACAGATCATCGGCGCCGTCATTGCTTCCTGCCTGTTGGGGCTCCTCGTCGTGCGTTTCGTTTGTCATTTCGATACGCTTTGGGCCGATCTGAAGCATCCCGTAGCGGGCAGCATCGTGCCGACCTTCGCGATGGCACTCATGGTGATTTCGAAAGCGCTCGGCATGGCCTTGCCGGACTTCTCGGTCGTTCTTTGGTGCCTCGCCGTGGCGGCACACCTTTGCGCCCTGGTTGTCTTCGCCTTTCATCGCCTGAGAGATCCGAACATGGCGCAGATGGTACCGAGCTGGTTCATTCCGCCCGTTGGCATCATCGTGGCGGACGTGACTTTCCCGGGCGTTCCGGAACTGCTCCCCTTCGCGCTCGTTTTGTTGGCGATCGGCATGATCTCTTATGCCATCCTGCTGCCGCTCATGCTCTACCGTCTCATCTTCTTGACGGAAGTACCCAACGCTGCGAAGCCCACGATCGCCATCATGGCGGCCCCCGCCAGCCTCTCCCTGGCGGGTTATCTCACGGTCGTGCCAGAACCTAACCTCCTACTTTGCGCGATTCTTCTGGGGATCGCCGTGCTCATGACGATCGCCATTTACTTCGCTTTTTGGAACCTTCTGCGCCTACAGTTCTCGCCAGGCTACGCTGCCTTCACCTTCCCAATGGCGATCGGAGCCACGGCACTCTACAAATCATCTGTTCTTGTAGCGAGAATTCCAGGAGGCGAAACATACGCGGAGCAATTACATGTATTTGCAACAGTCGAACTTATAATTGCCTCTGTAGTGATTTTCTATGTTTTGAGTCTATATCTTAAAAATCTAAAAATTTACATGAAAGCATTAATAACAAACGCACATCAAACCCTCAATGGAAACAAGCAATCGCTCGAACAAACAAATCAAATTTTAAATTTTGTCCTCGCCCAATAATAAGCAATTACAAAAGGCTCCCAAAATACGCCAAACGCTTGCACAAAAGATTTAGTGCAAACTTTTAATCTATTCCTATGTTTCTGAAGTTTTAGCCTCACCCTTCCTTCACCACCATCATCCTCAAATTCAATTTCTCTCAACTGAATCGAATCTGGCAACTTCTCGTAGACCTCCCATTTATCATAAAAAAGATCACAATACCTCATTTCAAACGTTTTATTATACAGCAATCCCTCAATCTCTCCACGATTAGCACGGTCAAGATTATTCCGATGTTTATTAGACTCTAGACCAATTTGCGCAGGATCTAGAAAAATAAAATTATTCATCAACAAATGATTAGAGAGTACTATAGTTCTTTCGCAAATATCTGTCCAATCATCAAAAAAAATCTCCGTAAACTTCTTCTTCGCCGCATGCAAAAAAATCATTTGTTCAGGAGCATATCTACAACGAAGCCCCACCACCGGCACTAACTGAGGAAATTTAAATCTCCACGCCCCCAACTCTTCCTCATTTGCAAGAGGAGCGCTACCATACAATAGCAATAAATCTTCTCGTAAGCCAAAAGCAAAAAAATCAGACACAAAAAAAGGTTGCGGAATGAATGTTTTTGGCGCATACAAGCACGAAAAGATGCTTGAAATTATGATGCGATTTTCAAATAAAGAATATTTCTCGGTTCTTCTTGGATATTTCCCCCAATATTCAAGAATGCTTCGATTAGACAATACAAAATCCGTCCTTACTTTCATTACTAAAGGGCGCGATGAGGCTTTAAGTCCGGAAACCGTAGAAACAATCTGTCTATTCACATTATTCAGCACCGATTTCTCTTTAGAAAAATAAAACGGAGCTGCCCCAGGGTCATCATTCAAAATAACTTTATCCACGACCCCTTCGAAGATTTTCGCATCTACTCCCACCCAAGTCGAAAGTATCAATTCAGCACGATCAAATAATTGTCGTAATTTTTTTAAGTAAGAAAGAGTCTCTTTACAAGGGAGTCCTTGAACAACAATAGAGAGATTTTCGTCCGAAGCATAAATTTCTTTCATGTTACTCCTTTCGCCAAACCCTAACAACCTACCAAACCTTAGTAGCAAACTACGCTAGCCAGTTGTACAAAAAATTAGTTCTTACATTGAGAGTGAACCATGTTCTCATATCTTTTCCGAAAGGATGCGAGTCTCTTATTAAACAGAAAAGATTTAAGCTGGTAGTAGATTAAGTAAAAAGAACAAGGAAGCCCCTTTTTTCCTGTCAAATTCTTTCGTTCCTGCAAATGTTGCAAAGTCATTCGGTATTGCAACATGTATTTGTTATTCATCTCATGCTCCGATGAACACCCAAAAAAATGGTTCTGGCTCGCAGCCAATATGTTCGGCTTAGCCTCCTTCATAAAATCATATTGAAGGCCAGAAATCCGAAAGTTACTCTTTTCACAACGGATAACATTGAAACCAGATTCACGAAATGCCTTTGCTAGAACTTTTACATTCGATTTCGTAAGAAACATTAGAGCATGTTCCATCAATCCAGCATTTCCTTGATAGCGACTCATCCATTCATCATAATACCTTTCCCTGTCTTCTAAATTGAGATTATCCAGAAAGAATTCCACATTCACCAATCTATAATTATATTTATCGTTGTTTAAGTAGATATAGCTATCGTATAGATCAATTTCAAAAACCCCAGACATTCGTCTATCCGGATCTCTTGTTCTTTTAATTGTTTCTACAATCTCAATTGGACTTCCGTAGTCACTAAATAGATCTTTCAAAATTTCCTTATCATAAAACCAATCGAAACTCTCAAGAAACCAATGAGCATCATTCGCATTGAATATCTTATTTCTATTTTCCACTACATCACTTAAAAAGCGTGGCAAGGGTTTCCGGATTGAAAGAGATGAGTATGAAATAAAAGGATCTTCGAAAAATTGTTTGAAAATATCTTTAATAGATGTAGGGCGGACTAATTCGGTTTCGCTGTCAAGCACTAAAGAATATCGTCCAGAGAGAGTAAGTAAAGTATAAAACTTCTTTAATGTTTGATATGAAAATTTACCATACCTTCTCAAGAGATTTTCAGATGTACTTTGAACATTAAACTCATTTAAAAGGTTTTCAAATATCAGAATTTTGATTGGTAATATTTCTTTATAAGGATAAACCAATTGCCTAAACTCGTCTTCTTCGTCAGCAGAGATTGTAAAAACAATTTGCCACCCTGATTCTTTTATTGCATATTTTTTGAAGCTTTCAAGATAGATCTTTATGTTGGAGAAATGACCCCTATATGTTGGAGTTACAATATTTATCATTTTGCAAGACGTTTAATTGTTTCTTCTAGTTGTTGAGGAGTACCAGCACAAAATATATCATCCCTAGGTACTTCGTACAGTAAAATTTTTTGTTTGCATTTCAGGGCAACTTTCCCAAAGATTGACGAAAGATAAAATTCTCCTTTCTCACGTTCATCATAAACCATGGATTCAATAACAGCTTTCTCGAACTCACTCCCATCCGAGAAGTAATATACCCCAGAAATCGCAGCTTTAGATATCACCTTTTTTTCAGCTATTTCATCAAGATATCCAGCAGGAGATAGTTTTATGTAAGAATAACACGCTTCATCACTTTTGAATGTTATCAATCCAAGATTGAATCCATACTCTTTGACCTTTTCTAAAAAAGCCGGCAAAATACCTTTTTGATAAAAAGTGTCAGAATCGACAACAAGGAGAGATGAATCTTTAAAATATTCACGGGCCAGCAAAACAGAACAGGCAGCCCCCTGAGTGATCTTCTTTGCAACAACTATACTTACATTTTCTCGATCAATCAGGCATTTCATCTCATTTTGATAATCTTCTAAAAAATCCTCACGAACAATCAAAACAAAACGAACCCCTTGCATTGATGGAAAAGAATCCATCACATGCTCAATCATCATTTTTCCACAAAATGTAATTAACGGTTTGGGAGTCCCCCATCCAGCCTTTACAAATCTGCTACCTTGTCCGGCCATAGGGATCACTATCGTAAGCGGTTTACTCATTTTTTGCGCTCTCTATAATCGTGCTAATACTCAAAGCCTCCCAAGATTGAAAGCGTATACAACGATCATCAATTGTTAGGTCAGCATTCGGTTTTCCAAAAAAAATTTCATCATAAGGAATATCATATTTCTGTAGCCACTCCAATGTGATGAGTCCTACGTTCTTCATTACTTTACCAACATTATGTCCTTGAGTCTGCATATTGCGTGCCGTATGGATAATTATGGTATGCCCGCTTTCATGTAACATATTTAGAAACGCTCTTGCACCTGGTTTGGGTTGTACATCTGCGTACGTTTCACCTGGTTTCCGAAGTTCGCAAATCGTTCCGTCAAGATCGACACAAATTCTCATCTTGAAATTCCAAACACTGATTAAATTTTACAATTGAAATCAAGAAAAAAGCCTTCATCTTACGAACAGAATCTTTGTGTAACGGAATCATCGTAAGGAAGAGATAAGCCTCAATAAAACTTATCGTTTCAAAACAAAAACCAAATTCCAAACAAAGTTGTTTAAACAAAAGCTCTCGATCTCTTACTGTTTCACTCCGAGAGAGGTAAAAATCAAATCCGTTATCGTTCTCATCAAGGAAAAACTCGCCCTCGACGACTCCATCATAGTTCCCGCAAAAACTATGCTTTAATTTAGCAATATCATATCTCGAATCACACATAATACTCGGAACCCCTCCGATGTTACCGCGCGGATCAATCAATTTGATTACCCCAGACCCTCGATCATACAGAATGTTATTAAAACAAAGATCCCCATGACCAATACTTCCAACGGCTGTTTCTGAAATTTCTTCCAGTTTTCTTTTAATAAAAGAAATTAGTTTAGGCAGACCTCTATATTTAACCCCATTTACAACAATTTGTTTGCGATCAAAAAGCTCTCCTAGTTCTGGTAGCTCCCTAGCTCTTTCGCAACGCACCGAAAATTTGTTGAGATAAAAATCTCTAAACGTATTTTGATTAGACTCTATTTTTTCTCTCGAAAAGAGATCAACTATCCTGAAAAGTTTTCTTAAGACAATTTCCCATTCTTCCAAGGGGAGATTGTCGTAAAGAAATTTTTCGGTCAGGGTACCGTATCCGTAGTATTCCATTCGAACGCCCGACTCGTCATATTTCAAAATCCGGGGCGTCAAAGCTCTAAATTGCTCCGGCACGCCTTGGTACCAAAAAACTTCATATTCAAGTTTTTGCTTATCTGTACTAGATTTAACGATCTCTGGGAATAAGGGATGTATTTTCAGTGAATTGAAAGATCGGGATTCGATAAGTTGAGATTTCGCCACTCCAAAATCTGAGTCATTATCTATCATTAGATATTTTTTTTTCTCGATACCTTTAATTTCGTGAAAGCATAAACCCACAGCCTTTAAGATCTCTTTTTTTAGCAAAAAATCCTCTTTGGTGTTTTCGACGATCTCTTGCAAACTCAATATGTCTTTATTGTGCCAATATAATGTCCTTCCATCAAGAGAAACAAGCTCCTTTTTAGTTCTCAAAATAGGCTCGGTCGAAAGGGCATTGTCGCGCAAAAAAGTTATTGATGATGCTTTTCCTTTTTCCATCTCCAATATAGTCAATAACTTCTCTCTAAGCGATCCTTTGTATAGGCACTCAATTAAATTTCGGGGATAGTGACTGCGAATAAAGGTTATAAGTGCCTGGTTTCGTCCCGGACACAGCACATACAGTTTCGCTATCTTTGCCGTACTGCTCTTAAAAAAAGATTGAGCAATCCATACAAAGAGTGGTCGTCCATTTAAACGACGCAACCCAAGAAATGTCTTACTGTTCCGACCAAGGGCACGGGGAGTCCAGCAAGTTAACTCATCAAGGATGTTTCCAGGTAATAAAATTCCAACTTCCTTTTTTTGAGTACCAACCTCGTCGGCAATGAATCGTTGGAAACAATCTTTTTCAGCGAAACTCATTGTTTTCTTTCTGTTCTGTCGTTCTAATGATCACATGAAAGGATAATCCTCTCACCTCTCTTTACAATCAAAATCAATTATTTGCCGATACTATTAGAGCCTATTTCTGCAATAACGATAGCTTTATGTTGTTAGAATTTTGATTGCTTATAATTTTCGCATTCCTTGATCTCATAATATTTTTGATATCTGCAGAGATAATGTATATTCAACCCCTTCGCTCATGATCAAGACGCACAAAACCAGCATCGACCTAGCCTATGTTTCTACGACTTGGTACAGAGATCAGTGAAGACTTACCTTTTAGCCAATCAATAGTGTAGCAGGTGCCTACTTCATGTAGATATTCATTAAGCAACAAAAACGAACCTGAAGAAAAAGCCTTGAGCGTTCATTACTTCTCTCAAACTGGCACCTCGGAGTTAAATTTTCTCGACAAACCATCAAAGATAGAATCCCCATCCCTGCAGGTACGAGCAGATTCCAAGATTTGATCCATGAGATTCTTCAAGAGTAGTTTCCAACAGGGCCTCCGCTGCGAGTTCACTTATTGCCCGAACAAAGATATAGGCGAACATCCCGAGATGACAGGCGCCATCGGAAAGCCTAACGACAAGTGCAACCGCGCCTTTGAGCAACCCGGCAACCAAGCCCCCAAACTGATCCAACAGCTTGACACTCGACAGTCGAAACCTCCATATGTACTCGCGCTCGGGAATATCATTGAAGTTATCAAAATCAACGCGAACTCAGGTCCGTCAACACGGTTACCGACGCTGAATCTTGAGACTTGGTTATCGCATCGAAGAAATTTATCCTGCCAACACGTCGGCATTAGCGACGTCCTAACAAAGAAAATAGCGGTGTACTTTGCACTCGGCATCAATGCCCGTAGCAAGCGCGACGTGCAGGGCAATGTTGATCACCGACAGCGAAGGTGTAGCCTTCTGGAAAGTCACTTTTTGCGACCACTGTCTATGGCCTGACGAAAAATAAAAAAATTTCTGGCCTCCGACGCTCAGTTGTAACGACACCGTACAGCAGTATGGCGAGCGTACACACACTGATGTCTAGAGGCGTTAATGCCCACGTGGCCCGTGCTTTTCGCTTCGATTTGTCACGATTTAAATTTCACAGCAGTCGCTCGTATCGGTAACAAGACACACTTTTACCCACTCCCCTTGTGCTCAGTATTTCTTCAACAGACGTCCAGAAAAGCATGACGGAAGATCTTGTAGCAATTGCATAGTCCACCAGTTACGCGCCACTGCGATATTCGTCTCTTAGATCAACAGTTAAACCGCAGACGTTCCGTCTAAATCTATCTAATAAGACATTGCTAGCTTCTTGAGTTTTTGAAAAAAAAACTCTTAAGCCATCTGCTCCTTGGTTGTTCTGTCTCGCTTCCTATTTTTTTGAACTCTTGCATCGGAGTTCTTAGCATCATCAAAAATCGAATCAATCCAAAATGCATTATCTCTCAGGTAAGATGCACGTAAATGATCATCATCCCTATAGTGCAACAAATCACATTGTCCTTGTGGACAAATTTGAGACGCAGGATCAATGATTTTTGCAAAGTCGCCAAGGATATTTTTTACTGCCTCATTTCCCATTAACCAAGTGCGATCAGTAGGGAGAGAAACTTTTATCGATTCGATTTTCTGAGGGTACAATCGTGAAAAATAGTGGACTGGATTAAAAAATCTCTTATTCTCACTCTCGTCCCACGGCGCATCTAGAATTACATGTAGAGTACGCCCATTTCCAACAAAATAGGTGCGTAAATTTCTTAGAACTTCCGTCCACCTCCCCTCACAAAAACGAACAGGATTTCCTTCCCCATCCAAAATAAACTTGTCTCCGAAGTAGCTCCCCCATTTTTGACCAATCACGACATGTTTAATGTTTTCATTATTTAATAATTGCTCAAAATCTTTGATTTTCCTGGCACAACCCTCATTCTCCGGATCATTCCCAGGAGCAATCCAGCATCCCCCACCAACCAGGAGTCCAATAGACATTTGATGTTTCTGCGCAAGTCTTTCCAGACGATACGCATATTGTGCCATATGAGAGTCCCCCACAAATAAAATAGAAGGCATCTCATTTTTCCCCATTACCTCTAAATTCGCGCCATCAATATTTACAGAATGAAAATTCTTCCGATCTGCCTTATCCAGTTGAATGGCAGCAATTTCTTGTAGAGCAGGGTGAAGGTTTCGCGTTGGGAATCCATGTTCAAGGCGAACTCCTTGTCCCACCACAGTTACAACAACAAGCCCTACAAGAAGTCCCACTACTGCATATCTTTTAGTCTTAGCCACACGTACCGTACGGAAAGGGGTTTCTACGAAACGATAGGCTAAAACAGAGATTATGAATCCTACCCCTAGCAACACTCCATTCACCCACGACTCATGCATTGGCTCAACAATATTGGCATAAGCAATCAATGGCCAGTGCCAGAGGTAAAGTGAATAGCTAATAAGGCCAATAAAAACAAGTGGCGGCATAGCCAAGAAGCGGTTGAATAAAGCCTTAGGAGAAGCGGCAAGAATCAGGAAAGCTCCAATGGTAGGCAATAAAGTCTCAAGTCCCGGGAAGTTTTGCTCATTAACTGTGAAAAATGAAATAATTAAAAGGACCGCCCCTAAAGATGAAAACACATTTCGCTTCAACACAGTTTGTGCCTCAGGACGCCAAAACCCAAAATGCTGCGCATAAGACAAGACAATCCCAACACCCAATTCCCAAAAACGCGTAAGTGGAAAATAGAAACGAAAAGATTGATCATTCGCAAAAATACAGGCACAGAAAGATCCGAGTGTCACGAGCAACACGACTCCACCCAATGCTTTTATGTTGGCGCGCAACTTCCAAACCAAAGCACAAAGAAGAGGGAAAATAATATAAAACTGTTCCTCGATCGCCAGACTCCAAAGATGCAACAATGGCTCTCGAGAGGCATCGTTTGCAAAATAATCCCCCAATTCCTTAAGGAGTCTGAAATTTTGATAAAAAAAGGTACTCGAATAAACTTGCTTTCCGAGATCCAGATATTCATTCGGGGTCATAAAGAACCAACCTACCGCCACTGTAAATAAGAGTACACAGAGTAGGTTCGGAATAATTCTTCGGATGCGTTTAGCATAGAAATCCGAAAAATCGACACTCCCCGTTCGTTGTAGTTGTCTAAACAGAATGCCAGAAATGAGATAGCCCGAGATAACGAAGAAGATGTCGACACCAGCAAAGCCGCCAGGTAGTAGAGTGGGCCAAGCATGAAAGATGAGAACCGGCAGTACGGCAATCGCTCGAAGTCCTGTGATATCAGAGCGCCAATAGGAGTGTTGATCTTGTTGTTTCATAGACGGGGGCAAAATAAATATCGGTAAGGTGTCCTCGCAAGCTTATGCCGAAATGGTGACATACACCTACGAAACCGCCAACTCATGTTAGTACCAAGAGTTTCTTCAACCAGAAGAAAACTGCGAGGAGTTACCCAAATTGTGCAGAACTTGTTCAATAAGACGCCCGCTCTAACAAACGGGTAGCCGATAAGTCTTGAATTTCTGGCGAAAGGACTTGGCGGCCGTCTATTATAACGTTAAACTAGATACGTAGTAGAGTGTAACTAGTATAACGTTCGCGATATAACGCCATTAAATAAAGCAAATGTGCTATAATGA
>OLGF01000476.1_pt1 | contig 47505 bp, 44 predicted proteins | sample 1604971 | NCBI WGS metagenome assembly OLGF01 (sample SAMEA3888902, study PRJEB22519) | human gut metagenome | biome: human gut; feature: human-associated habitat; material: faeces | place: Denmark | collected 2011 | reverse complement strand
TTGGAAAATTAGCGTTTGCGAAGCAATGAAAGCCCCAGTGGGGCTTTTAAGCGACGGAACGGTCTGTGTTAGCAGATGGAGGGGCTTTGCCCCGACAAGTTCCATGCAGGTGTCCGTGGAAGATGAAATCCGAAATCATAGATTGACCGATATAAGCTACAACATGATTTCAGGAGGACACAAACATCAATTTTAATGGAATCTTTATACTTCTACAATTTTCTTTACGGCTCCTTTATCTATTCCATGCTAATCTTTATGCACACGGATAGGTAAAGGAGCTTTTATGATTCAATATCCTCGTTACAGGCAGCACCGTTTTTCTTCTTTTCAGGTCATTATTGCAGGTTTTGCGGCAGTTGATCTGGTGGGCGCGTTGCTTCTGATGCTTCCGATTGCTGCACAGCAGCGGTGCGTTACACCGTTCCATGAGGCGCTGTTTACTTCCACCTCTGCCCTTTGTGTGACCGGGCTTGTGGTTCAGGATACCGGCAGCTACTGGTCGGCTTTTGGGCAGAGCGTGATCCTTCTTCTGATCCAGATCGGAGGATTGGGCGTCATTACAGTGGGCGCTGCCTTTGCGCTGCTTTCCGGGCGAAAGATCTCCCTCAAGCAGCGCAGCACGATGCAGGAAGCTACGGCTGCCCCGCAGATGGGCGGCATCGTGCGGCTGACAGGCTTTATTCTGCGGATCACCGCCCTGTTTGAATTGGCCGGTGCTGCACTGCTGCTGCCGACATTTTGCGCCGATTATGGTTTGCGCGGGATCTGGTATGCACTGTTTCATTCCATTTCGGCGTTCTGCAATGCCGGCTTTGACCTGCTGGGAACAGAGGGTGCAAAATTTGTTTCGCTGACACGGTATGCAGGTGACCCATTGCTTACCACAGTGATCGCGGCCCTGATCGTCTTTGGCGGCCTTGGCTTTCTGACATGGGAGGACATTTGTACATATCGCCTTGACTTTCATCGTTACCGGATGCAGAGCAAGGTGATCCTTGTCACAACGGCGTTTCTTCTGGTACTGCCGTCGCTGTACTTTTATTGCTTCGAGTTCACAGCAGGTTCTGCCCAGCAGCGCATTTTATTGTCGATGTTCCAATCCGTCACACCCCGTACTGCTGGTTTTAACACCGCTGATCTTGCTGCGATGGGCAGCACTTCACAGGCGTTGATGGTGGTTCTGATGCTGTTGGGCGGTTCGCCCGGCTCTACGGCAGGCGGCATGAAAACCACCACGCTGGCAGTTCTGCTTTCCAATGCTGCCGCAACCTTCCGCCAGCGGGACAGCGCCCAGTTCTTTGGGCGCAGAGTCGATGGCAGCGCCGTCAAAACCGCCGCGACCATCCTGACGATGTACCTTGCGCTGTTCTTTGGCGGAGGCGTTTTTATCAGCGTATACGAGGATCTCCCGCTGTCCTCCTGCCTGTATGAAGCAGCGTCGGCGGTAGGCACGGTTGGACTGACATTGGGTATTACGCCGCAGCTGCATATTCCCTCGCAAATGGTATTGATCGCGCTGATGTATCTGGGCAGAGTCGGCGGGCTTACACTCGTTTATGCGGCGGTGTCCACCAAGAAAGCCGGCAGCGCAAAGCTGCCGCAGGAAAGCATCACGATTGGATAAGCAAAGGAGCATCTATCCCATGAAAAATGTTTTATTGATCGGAGCAGGCCGCTTCGGGCGGCATATCGCCATGCAGCTCTCTCAACTGGGGCATCAGGTCATGGCAGTCGATACCAATGAGGAACGGATCAACGATGTGCTTCCGTTTGTCACCAACGCACAGATCGGCGACAGCACCAATGCGGAGTTTCTGCGTTCGCTGGGTATCGGAAATTTTGATGTTTGTTTTGTGACCATCAGCGGTAATTTTCAGAACTCGCTGGAAACCACCTCGCTGCTGAAGGAGCTGGGTGCCAAATGCGTGGTATCCCGTGCCGAGCGTGATGTGCAGGCAAAGTTTCTGCTTCGCAACGGGGCAGACCATATAGTCTACCCGGAAAAACAGGTGGCAAAATGGGCGGCGATCCGATTCACTGCCGACCATATTTTCGACTACATAGAGATCGACGAGCAGCACGCCATCTTTGAAGTGCAGGTGCCGGAGGCGTGGATCGGGAAAAGCGTTGGCGAACTGGATATCCGCAGAAAGTTCGGCATCAACATTCTTGGCATCAAACGAGCCGGAAAAACGGATGTTTCCGTTACGCCGGACACCATATTGTCCGATGACATTACGATTTTGGCGTTGGGTGAGTATAAAGCCCTGCAAAAGTGCTTCCGGATTTGACGGGGTTTCCCATACCGACGGAAAGGAAATACATGGAGAAAAAACCACAAAACACAGCCGGTGACAGAAACGAGGGTCCTGCGCCGCAGGGAAGCAAGTGGCCGGACAAGACGATCATTCGCTATATTACCCGCACACTGGTGCTGCTGATCGTATTCGCATGGGTGCTGGTAAACCTTGATGCTGTTTTGCGTTTTCTCGGCAAGGCGCTTGCGCTGTTCACTCCGTTTCTGATCGGCGGTGCGATTGCTTTTTTGATCAACGTAGTCCTTCGACCGTTGGAATGCTGCTGGAACAAGGTGTGCCGCAAAGCTCCTGCAAAGCTGGTCCGCCCTGTGTGCCTGACAGCAAGCACCGTACTTGTCCTTGGAATTCTGTTTGCCGTGGTGTTTATGATGATCCCCAGCCTGCGGGAATCCGGCGAAGAGTTTGTCCAAAACATTCCGCTCTATGTGGAGGAGATCGGGCGGTGGTGGACAGGCGTTGTCCAGTTTGCCGCAAAATATAACATCGTCCTGCCCGAATACACCATAGACTCTGACCTGTTGATCGAGAAGCTCACCGCCTTGATCAGCGATGAGGGAAGCGGCATCCTCACCGTGACGTGGGGTGCGGCAACCTCTGTCCTGTCGGTTTTGGTGGACGTTCTCTTAGGACTTGTCTTTGCGCTGTATCTGCTTGCAAAGAAGGAAGTCGTTGCGGCACATTTGAAGAAGCTCGTTGTGACAGTCCTTCCGCAAAAGAAGGCGCAGCGGCTGCTGAGTATCGCCTCTCTGACCAACCAGACCTTCACAAATTTTGTCAGCGGTCAGCTTACCGAAGCGGTCATCATCGGCGTTCTGTGCTTCTTTGGAATGCTGATCCTTGGGATGCCGTATGCCGGTGCGGTCTCGGCGTTTGTGGCTGTTACTGCGCTGGTGCCGATTTTCGGCGCATGGATCGGCGGCGGTCTGGGTGCGTTTTTGATCCTGCTGGCAGAACCCGGCAAGGCTCTGTGGTTCGTTCTCTTTCTGCTCGTTTTACAGCAGGTGGAGGGCAACCTGATTTATCCCAAGGTGGTCGGTAAGTCCGTTGGGCTTCCCGGACTGTTGGTGCTGATGGCTGTCACGATCGGCGGCGAAGCATTCGGCATCTTAGGGATGCTGTTCAGCGTTCCCGTCTGCGCCGTGCTGTACAGTCTTTATCTGGAGTTCATGAAGAAAGCAAGCGCCCGGCACTGAATGATTCATAATCGAATACCTTCTGAGCATCGGGCTGTATGCCAAATGCAAAGGGCTTTGGATACTCCCAAAATCGCCGTGTGTACGGACAGCGGCTGTGCTTGCTATTCTCTCAAATCTCAATATCCGCAGATCGTGATGTCCCCGCTTTTTCGAAAGCGGGGACATTTTTTCTTCTCCGATACTTAAAAACGGCGGAAAAATGTCCGTTGTATAGTAGAAGGAAACGTCCGTGAGACAAAATCGTGACACCTCGATTCATTCTGTCCGTTGAATAGTGAAAGGACCTTTTGGAGCAAAAGCGCAGACCTCGTTCCTTCGACCTAAAAAATTTTTCGGACAAAACCGGAAAATGTGTCCGTTGGTTAAGCACCACGAAAGGAGACTTTTCCATGGACAACATCCTCACCGTCCCCATCCACCTCAAAATGACGCTGACCGCCAGAGAAGCAGCAGAACATAGCAACATCGACATCAACAAGATCGACAGTATGCTCCGCAGCCCCAACTGCCCCTTTGTCTTGTTCGTTGGGACGAAAAAGCTGGTAAAGCGCCGGGAGTTTGAAGAGTACATCAGCCAAAAGCTGGTGATCTGACGGCAAAAGATAATTTGTAAAAACAGCTTGAGAGAAAAGAACCTATCTGCTATAATTATGTCGTTGCAGTAGGCTCTTTTCTCTCTGCGGGAAAGGAGTATACAATAGGCAAAAACTTAAAAGGCAAAGAATGCGGTAAGTCTCCCGGCTTGTCATGCGTGACCTTGTCTTTATCAACTTTCGTACCGGAATGCCCGCAAAGAACAGCAGCTATGATACGCACCTGTATAAGCTGTGTGACCGGGCAGGTATAGAGCGATTCTGTATGCACGCTTTACGCCATACCTATGCTACAAGAGCAATCGAAAGCGGTATGCAGCCGAAGGTGCAGCAAAAGCTGCTTGGTCACGCAAGTATAAAAACAACGATGGACAGATACGTCCATGTCACATCTGAATCCTTGGATCAAGCTGTGCGGCAATTTGAATCAGGCAGGGTTTCCTAGCATATAAGTCCATGCGAAAATGGCGTAAAAATGGCGTAAGCCAAACACGCCGGATTCTGGAAACCCTTGAAAATCAAGACTTTTTAAGGAGAGCGAAAAACTATGAAATTAGGTATCGATATAAATTAACCTTTTTGTGCATCTTTATGTATCTCTATAAATCTCCACAAATCGTTGTAATATAAGGGCTTCCACATTTTTCAGAAGAATGTAAATCGATGTAAAACGCCATATCTCAATGTCAAAATGGTGCGGATATGGTGCGAAGAAAAACGAGAAAACCCAACGCGGCAGCAAAATAAGGATGTGCATGATTGGAAAGGTTCCTTTCTTAATTGTGCGCATCTTTTTTGGCAAACACAATCTCTTCGCTTTTCGGAATTAAGTTGTTTACAAAAAGCGAGGTAATAAATATGCGCGAATATACACTTGAGATCAAACAGATCGTAGATTATCCACGATGCCGGATCTACCGGCAGTTCGTACAAGCCTTGATAGCAGACCGGAGCATTCGCGTGAGCGGAGGCTCCGGCCTTTTTTATTTTGTCGTGCTCTGCGCCTATGCCAATTTCCGCACCTCATACAAGCGCATTGATGGCATTAGTTACACCATCTACCCCGGCGAATGGATCATGTCCGTGGAGGAACTGTCCCGGTATTTCCGCACTCGCTTCCGCCGCCAGACCTTGGCCGCTTTGGAGGGACTGCAAAAGAAAGGGCTTATCAGTTTTCTTGTTCTCGGACATGGTAAGCTGGTCAAATTCAAGATTCGTGGGTGGCGGCGTCACAACACGATTCTCGACTACAATGCGCCCTGTCAGAAGGATACCGGCTTTTTCTTCTTCCCTGTCTCTACGGCCACAGAACTGGTCAGCGCCGGTCACTGCTCGGAGATGGACGCCGTATTGGATCTATGGCTGAACACGGTCTATAACGATCCACAGGTCCTCGGTTCAGACGTCGGGCCGGTGGTCTATCTCCGCAACGGTACAGGCTGCCCGCTGGTCAGCTACGCGGAACTGGCATCCCGCTGGGGCGTCTCTAAGGCAACTGCCGGCCGATACCTCAAGCGCATGGCTGAACGGGGCTATCTGCAACTGGCAGCATTCCCCGGCACACATGGCACCACGATCTATCTACAGAACTATCTCTCCACCATGTTCCAAATTTCTGACATCGTGGTGGACAAGGAAGAGATCGCCATGAGCCTTGGCATCAAGCTGGAGCTTCAGGAGGAAACCGCCCTGACCACGACGGTAACAAGCGGTTCAAATGAGACCGGTAGCGTTTCAGAAATGAACCGCCATCGAATCGAGCGGAAGATGCGGGAGATCCTTGTGGCACAAGGGCTGCCGTGTGCGTCATGCCCTAAATCCAAGTATATGTTATTACCATTATCCGACGACTGCGAGGTTACAATAGAAGGGGGGCCTCCGCTGCGCCGGTGGCTTCAACTGGTGGTCACCTGCGGTGATGCTCAGGAAGTCTATCACTTTGAACTCAGATTGCACCCGACAGGGATGCGCGGCGATAAGGAGGTCGAACGATGAAAAAGACTGCACAAGAACCCAAAGTGACCGAGAACCCCTTGTACCATGACACATGGATGCTGCTACGCAAGTACCGGGACGTGGTGTGGAGCCTGGAGCTGTCCGTGCAGCAGGTACGTCGGCAGTTCCAGATCGAGTATGGCAGCAGCATAGAGGAATTTCTGGAATCCCTCTATGTGGCCGGCATCACCTTCGATGGCTCGGCGATTGAGGATCATGCCCGCTGCATCGAGCGCAGCTACAAGATGCTGAAGCTGCTGGATACCTCCGTGGAGCTGCTGCGGACAAAGCACAAGTACGGTGAGAGCTATTACTGGCTCCTGTACTACACCTACCTGTCACCGCAGCAGTTGGCGAACACGCAGGAGATCATCGAAAAGCTGGAGCCGCACATCCGGGACATCAGCTACCGTACTTACTTCCGCAAGCGTCAGATGGCGATTGATGCCTTGAACTCGGTGCTGTGGGGGTATTCGTCCAAGGAGAGTCTGGCACTGCTGGAGAAATTTGTGCCGGAGACGAGGAGTGAAGTGTAGACAACATGTTTACCAAATGAGTATGCTTATTTTTGTGAGATACAACGATTTTCAAAAAAACCTTGTCATGCGCACAAATATATGATATTATATGTACGGCTGTACATTGCCGTATTCGATACGCGCGGATAAGCTGATAGCTAGAAGAAAAGCCATGAGGCATTAGCACTTTACTTTGCAGCATGAAACGTCCGGTAGTGTGGACATTAATACGGTGCAAAAGAGAGCGCGAGTAGTTGGAGCTACCCGCGCAGAAAAGGGTACTCAGAAAAATTCAGAGCATCTGTTTACTATCTCTAGGAGATAGTAAATGCTTGTAAGCACCAATGTGACCTCGGTCAACACTGCGACGATCTGCTTCCTTCTTCGTTCCTTTGCTTTTTTCTCTTTCCTGTGCTTAGCGCATGTAATTGAGCCCTCCTTTCTCGTCTGTTTGATTGGCGATGGTTTTGCAGTGCCCACACCAATCTTCTTAATTGTAGCGGAATACTAGGGCTAGGTCAAGTGGCAAGGTGTAAGAAAAATGGCTGCAGCATCTGTTAAATCGGACAAATTGGTTTCTGAATCAAAATACGGCAAAAGGCGTTTTTGCGAGAAAAACAGTCGCAAAAACGCCTTGTTTTTTTGTTTCGGTGACGTTTTTCTATTATTTCCGCATGGTTTCTTAATAGGAAAAAGCGTGTTGTGCCTTGAAGGAAAGGAACTACCATCAAAAACTTATTCATACTTTGTAAGCCTTTCATTTATTTCGCACACCTTTGCCACAACATTGGCACGGTTTTGCGATTTCGGCGTAAATCCAAGTGTGCTATACTGTGTATGCTCAAAACTATGCCAAGGCGATACGAGTAACACCATCCTACGGGGTGGTGTTATTTTGTTTCCGGGTATTTGGGCAGCCCAAGAGGGGCGACTTTTAGAGAGTAGCCCCTCCACATCTTTTCTATCACAGGAGGTATCACGAGTGAAAAAACATGACCTGACCAAGACACATCTCCACAGGGTAAGTCCCGGCATGGCACTATATGCGGCCTTCGCGGGCGTGACCATGGCCGCAATGCTTTGCCAGCCGGCCTTTGCCGCCACCGTCTGGGAGAAGGCCAATGAGATCATGAAGGATGTCTATAACCAGATTCTTCTTATCTCCACCATTGCCGCCATTGTCACCGCGTCGGTGGCACTGCTGATGATGAACTTCTCCCGCAACGGCCGCACTGTGGACGAGAGCCGCGCATGGCTCAAGCGTATCATCATCACATGGGCAATCCTTAACGGTTTGGGCTTCATCATGTCCTATGTGACGCCCTTCTTCGCAGATGGCAGATGGAACGGATAACGCCAAACTGCCCGGCTGAGAAAGGAGAAGTGCTATGGGCATATTAGATGGCATTGTAGAATGGATCGCGGAACAGGTCATGTACGGTCTTGACCTTATCAACACCTCTGTGCTGGGGGCTCTGGGCTGCGACATGACCACCTTCCTGCGCTACTTCCCTGCCGCGGAGACGATGTACAACATCTTCGTGGCACTGGCTATCGGCATGATCCTGCTGAACCTGATCTGGCAGCTATTCAAGAACTACGGCCTTATAGCAGGCGTAGAGGCAGAAGACCCGGTAAAACTGACAATCCGCTCCGTGCTGTTTATCCTGCTGGCCTATTTCGCAGATGAAATCGTGGAGCTGATACTGAAAATCGGCGGGACACCCTACGCGTGGATCATGTCGTCTGAGCTGCCCACACTGAATTTTGCCGACTTCAATTCGGTCATACTTACCATCCTTGGGGTTTGCGCCAACGGCGCGGTGGCTCTAATCGCCCTGATCCTCGTGCTCATATTGGCGTGGAACTATATCAAGCTGCTATTTGAGGCGGCGGAGCGTTATGTGCTCCTGGGCGTTCTGGTATTCACGGCACCGGTGGCTTTTGCTACGGGCGCGGCGCAGAGCACCTCCAACATCTTCAAGGCGTGGTGCCGGATGTTCGGCGGCCAGATATTTCTGCTGCTGATGAACGCATGGTGCCTTCGCCTGTTCATCACCATGGTGGGAACCTTCCTGGCAAACCCCTTATCCCTATAGGAGACGATCATGAATCAAAAAACGAAATACATCACAGGGATCGTGTTGTCCGTACTGGTTATATGTGCGCTCACAATCCCGGCCTTTGCTCTGACGGAATCAGATGTGCAGTCTCAGGTCTCAGCCTCCGGTAAAGAAGGCGTGGCCGGAAACCTGTTCATCTGGTTTCTGTGCGCAGTGGCATTTTTGAAGATCTCACAGAAAATCGACAGCTTCATGCAGGGCCTTGGCATCAATGTGGGCCATACAGGTGGCTCTATGCTGGCAGAAGCGATGCTGGCCGCGCGGAGCATCGCTGTCGCCCGTGGCGTCGCCGGACGAGGTCGAGGCGGTAATGCAGGGCGAGCCGGAAGCCCCGGTGGCAGTGGCGGTGACAGCAATACCTTCCTGCAAGGCGGTCTGGCCGGTGTTGCCAATCGCAGCTTCTATAACGGCGCATACCGAAACGCCACCGGCACAGGCAGCGGCGGCGTTGGCGGCATGGCGTTCCGTGCCTCTATGACCAAGGGCGGCGATATTGCCAATAACGTTATCAGCCGGATTGCCACCGGCAGCGCGGGATCAGGGGATGTCATGTCCGGCAATATGGCAGTGGACGCTCTCATGTCCTATATGGGCTATACGGCTCTTGGTGAAGGCGCGGCGGATATTCCGACCTTCTCCAATGTGGAGATCGGCGGTGGGCATATCACCGGCACGGAGACCTCTGAGGAAGAACCTGACGGTCGTGCCTTTGCCATGTACAGCACTGAACAGTATATGGAGCCAAAACGGGAATACACCACCGTCACCACCGTGGATGGCGCAAAGTGGTATAGGCAGTACGCACAGGACATAGTGGAGAAAAAGCCTTATCAGAATCCGGATGGCGGCATTTCCTATCGTGAGAGCCTGATCCGGCGTCTGCCTGACCCGCCTCGCAGAAAGGACAAGACCTGATATGACCCAGCAAGAACGCAACGGTCTGAACGAAGCCGCTGAGATCAGCGCACACGCTGCCGGTGCCGTGCGCGGCGCCATCAAAACCGGAAAAGCGGTAAGCGGCGCGGCAAAAGGCACCGCTGCCGCAGGCCCTTACGGCGCGGCGGCAGCGGCACTCTGGACACATCGCAAGGCGGTTGCTGCCATCATTGCCGGGTTGCTGGTGCTTCCCGTCCTGTTCATCATGCTGCTACCCTCCCTGATCTTCGGCGGGTTGACCAAGGCAGGGGTTGAAGGAAGTCCAGACAAACTGATCCTCAACGACAACGCCGCCATTGTGGAGAACATCAATCAGATCTCGCAGGCGATCAGCGACTTGCTGGAGGAAGGGCAGGAGGATGTTCGCGCCCGTATTGACATGGATTTTACCGCTTCCGGTGCCGACCAGAAGGAGATCATCAATCCATACGAAAGCTCCCCGGCCTACAATGCCAACCGCTTCATTGCCATGTACTGTGCCGCCAAAAATCAGGACTACGCATCTATCTCCCTCAAGGATATGGAGGCCGTAATCCGTAAGGCCAAGGATGCCCTCTATACCTTCACAAGCACGGAGGAGTCTCGCACGACTACGGTAACGGAAACGAATACAGATCCCAAAACCGGTAAGGTCACGGTGACGGAAACGGAAGTAACAGAGATATGGAAGATCTATACCATCGTCTACAACGGAGAGACCTATTTTGAGGATAAGATATTCGCTCTGTCGGATGAACAAAAGGGACTGGCGGAAAACTACGCCCAGAACATGAGCGTATTCCTGGGCGATGGTATGATGCAGAGCTTGCTGCCTGCCGAGTCCACCGGCCTTGTATCTCTGGGCGACATTCGTTTCTCGGATGGCGCGACGCAGGTGGTCTACTATAATCAGTTGGACAAGCGGTACGCGAGCAAGCCCTACGGCACCGACGACATCGGCACCTACGGCTGCGGGCCTACCTGTATGGCAATGGTGGTATCTTCTCTGACCAGCGAGACGGTCGATCCCGTTGAGATGGCACGATGGGCCTATGAAAACGGTTACTGGTGCAGTAGAAGCGGTTCCTACCATTCGCTGATCCCCGGTGCTGCCAAGGAGTGGGGGCTTCCGGTACAGGGTTGCGGGAAAACAGAAGGGCAGCGTATTGTGGATGCGCTCTCTCAAGGAAAGCTGGTGGTGGCAATCATGCTGAAAGGTCATTTCACCAGCTCAGGACACTTCATCGTGCTGCGCGGTGTGGAGAACGGAAAGATACGGGTGGCCGACCCTGCCAACTATACCCGAAGCCAACAGGCATGGGATCTGTCTATCATCCTGGATGAAGCCAGCGGCCGTGCCGGTGCTGGTGGGCCTTTCTGGATCATAGGGTAGGAAGGAGAACTAAATGTGAGTAAACCAAATGAATATGACACCTATATCATCCCGCCCAATTTTATTGAAGGCGGGACTTTTTTCGGCGGACTGCTGAAGCTCCGCAACACAGCTGAGGCACTGGTTATCGTGCTGGCTATCGGCATGCCGGTGTTTTCGGTGTCCGCACTGACGCTGACTGCCAAGATCATCATTCTGTGCCTGACCGCACTGCCTCTTGGCATCATCGCGTTGGTTGGCATCAACGGCGAAAGCCTCTCGTCATTTATCTTCCTTGTTCTGGAATATCTCTGCAACCGCCGTGTTATTACACGCAATGAAGAGGGACAGGACAAGCGGAAAAAACGCAAGAAGCGAAAAGCTAAGAGCGGTGACGACGCGCCCAAGTACATCAATCCAGTGGCGGAATACCTGCCTGTGGAGAAAATTGAAAACGGCATCATCTACACACGGGATCACCGCTACCTGAAGATCGTTGAGGTCGTGCCCATCAACTTCCTGCTGCGCAGCGCCAGAGAGCAGCGGAACATCATCTACTCATTTATTTCGTTTCTGAAGATCAGCCCGGTCAAAATGCAGATCAAGGTCATTGCCAAGCGTGCCGACCTGAACCGGCACAGAGAGATCGTGCAGCGGGAGATGGCGCGAGAAACCGATGAAAACTGTCGCCTGCTGCAGCAGGACTACCTGACGCTCATTGACAGGATCGGTGCACGGGAAGCCACCTCGCGCCGGTTCTTCATGGTATTTGAATATGAGGCATGGGCAGGCCGGAAACGGGATAACGAGGAAGCGGAGGCCATCGCCTCCCTGCAAACGGCAGCCCGCACCGCAGTCAATTATCTCAAGCAATGCGGCAACGAGGTGCTGATCCCGGAAAACGATGATGAATTTACGGTCGATACCCTCTACCATTTGCTGTGCCGCAACACCACTACATCGCTGCCGGATCGAGTTCGCCGGATCGTTGCCCAGTATCAGGAGAAAGGACTGGAATCTGAGATCGACGCCATTCCCTGTACGGAATTTTTCGCCCCTGACAGCATCGACTTTACCAACGGGCGGCATATCTGCATTGACGGACTCTACTATGCCTATCTGCTGGTGCCCTCCACCGGCTATAAGGCGCAGGTACCAGCCGGCTGGCTGTCCCTTATCGTCAACGCCGGGGATGGCATTGACCTGGATATGTTCATCAGCCGCCAGCTGAAAGCCCGCATGGTGCAGCGGCTGGGACAGCAGCTTCGTATCAATCGCAGTAAGATCAAGGACGCCAGCGATACCAACACGGACTTTGATGATCTGGATGGTGCTATCCGAAGCGGCTACTTCCTGAAGGAAGGGCTGGGCAACAACGAGGACTTTTATTACCTGAACCTGCTGATCGCAGTGTCAGCTCCCACAGTGGATGAACTGGAATGGAAGGTCAATGAACTGAAAAAACTGCTCGTGTCCCGTGATATGGATGTGTGCAGCTGCGCCTTTCATGAGGAGCAGGCGTTTCTATCGTCGCTGCCGCTGGTCAGCATGGAAAAGCACCTCTTTGAACGCTCCAAGCGCAATGCGCTGACCACCGGTGTGGCAAGCTGCTACCCCTTCACGTCCTACGAGCTGAGCGACGAAAACGGTATTCTGTTCGGCCTGAACAAGTACAACAACTCTCCGGTCATCATCGACATCTTTGACTCCAAGGTCTATAAGAACGCCAACATTGCCGTATGCGGCACCAGCGGCGCAGGAAAGACCTTCCTGATCCTGCTGATGGCACTCCGTATGCGGCGTAAGGGCATACAGGTTTTCATGCTGGCCCCCTTGAAGGGTCATGAGTTCCACCGTGCCTGCATCAACACAGGCGGCGAGTTTATCAGTATCTCCCCCGCCTCCAAAAGCTGCATCAACGTGCTGGAGATACGCAAGATAGACAAGTCCGTGGAGGAAACGCTGGATGGCCCCGGTATCGAACGCTCTGAGCTGGCAGCAAAAATTCAGCGGCTTCATATCTTCTTTGCCCTGCTGATCCCCGATATGTCCTATGAGGAAAAACAGCTTTTGGACGATGCCCTGATTCGTACCTACGCACGGAAAGGTATCACCCATGATAACACTTCTCTCAGTGATCCGAATAACCCCAACGTTTACCGCCAGATGCCTGTGCTGGGCGACCTCTACGATGTACTGCGGGAGGAGAGCGATACCAAACGCCTTTCCAACATCATCAACCGCTTTGTACACGGCTCGGCCAGCACCTTCAACCAGCAGACCAATGTGAATCTAGATAACAAGTTCACGGTGCTGGACATCTCGGAACTCAGCGGCGATCTGCTGCCTATCGGCATGTTCGTAGCTCTGGATTTCGTGTGGGATAAAGCCAAAGCCAACCGCACGGAGGAAAAGGCCATCTTCATCGACGAATGCTGGCAGCTCATTGGCGGCGGCTCCGGCACCTTCGGCGTCGGCAACCGTCTTGCGGCCGAGATGGTGCTGGAGATATTCAAGACCATCCGCGCCTATTCCGGCAGCGGCATTTGCGCGACGCAGGATCTGAACGACTTCTTCTCCCTGGACAACGGCAAGTACGGCAAGGGCATCATCAACAACTGCCGCACCAAAGTCATCTTGAATCTTGAGGACGAGGAAGCCCAGCGCGTTCAGCAGGTATTGCACCTCTCCGAAGCGGAGGTCATGGAGATCACCCACTTTGAGCGGGGCAATGGCCTGATCAGCAGCAATAACAACAATATCACGGTGGAAATCAAGGCCAGCCCACTGGAACGCGACCTTATCACCACAGACCGCCGCGAGCTGCTCGACCTGCTGCGCCGCAGGAATCGACCGGAAGCCTAATACGGCGTTTATACGGAGATAACACGCATTATAAAATCAATACGCATATAATACGGAGTTAATACGCATTACGGAGGTGATGCCGCCTATGAGAAACAGAGAACAGATCTATGGACAGGAGGCCGTAGGGCTGCTGCGGAACATAACCGTCTATCACTGCATGCGCCGTGACCAGCTTCTACGCCTGTATCCGGGCAAGGAGGGCGTGATTGAAAACCTGCTGCGCTATCTGGTCAAGCAGCAGCGGATATTTTATAACACTGACCGGGATTGCTACGGAGATGTCCCTGACTGCCGCGAGGACAGAGAACTGACAGCGGCACTATGGGTGCTGCTGGACTTTATCGAAAAGGTGGAGTATCACAGCCCCGACAATATGCCGGCAAAGCTGGTATTCTTCGCTGATGGAGAGGTATATGAGGTCGTCTATGTAGGCCCGGGTAAGGAAGCGTTGCTGCAGCACGCACTGGTCGCGGAAGATAATTCCGGGCGACGGCTCGTTATCATTGAGGAAGAAGACCAAATGCAGCACCTGCACATCCCTCATATCGCCGCCTACTGCATGGTGGATGAGCAGGGCTGCGTACAGTACTTCAGGAAGGAGGAACCTTGTGGACAGAGCCACCCTCTCGCAGCGGATAGAGAGCATTTTGAATGAGATCACCCGCCTGTCCAACACACTCTACGCTATGGACAACACGAATATCCAGCTGCATTCAGATAACTATGAAATGCTGTCCACAGAGGCCGCACTGCGGGGTGAGGTCATTGCCTGCCGGCTGCGGCACCTGATCTATGAGACGACCACCATCCGAAAAGCCGAGTATCTGACATCGGCTGGTGTCATGCAGGGCATCTCTGTTATAGAGAAAGATGGCATACTGGAAATCACGCTCCCCTGCCTACTGCCTAAGAAGAGCAAGAAGCATAGCTGCGAGTATCTGACAGACCCCATCTACTACACGCTTAGTAAGTATGCGCAGACACACACGCTGCCCAAGTTCCGGCACTGTGTTGTCTGCTTTTCTCATATCTACAGCCGCGAGCTGTCCCCCAACCGGGTGCGTGACTATGACAATCTGGAGCTCAAGCAGCTTTTGGATGCGATTGCCACCTTCGTTATGGAGGATGATACGGGTCTGCTATGCGATGCCTATAACACGACGGATATCGGCGACAGTGACTGTACCCGCGTGTCGGTGATGGATAAGGAGCGTTTTCAGGGCTGGCTTTCGGACCGCGAGAATCGGCTCAGATCTATATCCGATTTATAGTGTTTCGACCGTATCAAAAACAGTACACATGACAATGGTACGGCAAAGCCTGTGTTTCTGGGCATTTTCACATGACCGGTGCGGGCGAAAAATACCGTGGTCATGGCAGTCTGGGTACTGCACACCAGAAGGAGGTGGTCAGTATGAGTACCCTACCACAGAAAGCTCCCGGTAGCCTATCACAAGCCTATCAGCTATTGGCGCTGGTCGCCCTTTCCGGTGAGCTGCCGGCCAGCCAACTGAGCAGACTCGCCGGTGGCAGCAGCTACAAAGAGAACGTGGTCAAGTTGCTGAAGCGTCAGCGGCTTTTGCTGTCCTACTATAAGAACGGACTGCGTGGATACCGGCTCACCGCCGCGGCGAAAAAACTGCTGCTGGAGCACAACCCGGAGAGGTTTTCTTTCTACCTGTCCGGAGCCTGTGCCACCAACCACATCAGGAGTGAGCCGGAGCAGAGGCTTCGACTCCACCGTGTCTCTCAGACATTGATCACCATGCGTAACGCCAACGTTAGTATCTTCCGCGATGAAAAGCTAGGCGTATTCCGTCCCGGTGAAACAGCGATTGGTAGCATCTGCACACCTGCCTTCTACACCTCCCGTGAGATCAAGGAGATGGGGACAACCTTTGTTAAAATCCGTGGTGCCCGGTCCGTGGGCGTTTTACTGACACCGCAGCATATCCATGTGGTTTACAACATGGGCAACGCGCTGATGAAATGGAGCTATAAAGCTGAGATGCGGACAAAGGCACTCATGCAGACGGTGCTGTGCCGTGAACGAATGCCGCACCAGTATCACCCGGATGCGGTGCGGGGTCTCCTGCTGGGTGATAGCATGGAACTGGCCTATGAGCTGCTGACTGATCAGGGTGGCAAAAACTATTTCGTTCTGGATGGCAGCTATGAGCGGTTCTGCTTCTTGACCAACGACCATCATGGAGAGGTGCTGCTGCGCCTCCTCTGTGATAAAGAACTAGACAATGACCTGCGCGAGCTGCTGCTCCTTGATCTGGAGCCCCGGCAGCTGAGTGAAACAGTGGAGAATGACGCCATGACGCCGGATGGTGCGCCGGTGCTGTTCGCCTATGACTGTGACCTGCCGCGGATCAGGCGGTTCGATACGGCACTGCGGCTTCAGGACCGCTATGGCATCCTGATCTGTTTCGACCATCAGGCCGAAGTGCTGCGCCGCTACTGCGGTAACAGGGCCGTTGTGCAGGCCATTGACTTTGATGCGTTTGAAAGGAGGTTTTTGCCGTAGAGAAAAAGAAACTGCGAAGTCTGCTGTTCTCGCTCCCGCTTTTTCTGGTGGGGCTGCTGTTTGGCGGCGGCTATCTATCGCAATTCGTCCGGAACTATCAGCAGTGGAAGGACGCGGGCGGAACGCCAGGCGACGGAAGCTCCCCGGCCGCGCCGGTGCTGTCCTTCTCCGCCTGCTGCGAAGCACTGTTCAGTAAGAGCGGGCTCATCGGCGTAGGGCTTTGCCTGTTGCTGCTGGGCCTGCTGATCGTCATGGTGATGCGCATGGGCTATTCCGATGTTGGGGAGTATGACGCGGAGCGCAACCTGACCTACTCCAACAAAGGCACCTACGGAACGGCTGGTTTCATGGAGAAAGCGGAGATGAAGGGCGTCCTTGATCTGGTGTCCGATATCCGCAAACACAGCGGCGTCATACTGGGCAAGCTGGACAATCAGGTGGTGTGTATTCCCGAGAACTCCCGACTTAACGGCAATATCGCCGTGTTCGGCGCCAGCGGCTCCATGAAAACGCGAGCCTACTGCATCAATCGCATTTTGCAAAGCGCGTCCGAGACCCACAACGGCCACAAGGAGTCCTTGATCATCACCGACCCGAAATCGGAGCTTTACGAAAAGACCAGCGAATATCTGCGCAGCAAGGGCTACGTGGTAAAGGTGTTCAACCTGATCCAGCCGGAGAACTCTGATTCATGGAACTGCCTGGCGGAGATTGAGGGTGATGAGCTGATGGCGCAGATCTTCTGCGACATTATCATCAGGAATACCGGCAGCGAAAAGGGCGACCATTTCTGGAACGCCGCGGAGATGAACCTGCTGAAAGCGCTGGTACTGTATGTGGCGCTGGGTTATCCACCGGAGAGCCGGAACATCGGTGAGGTCTATAAGCTGCTGGTGCTGAACGCGGAGAAGGAGCTGGACAACCGTTTTTCCATGCTGCCTGCCAGCCATCCTGCCAGAGCACCCTATGCGCTGTTCAGCCAATCCTCAGATACGGTGCGCAGCGGCGTTATCATTGGGCTGGGCAGCCGCTTGCAGGTGTTTCAGAATCGGCCCATCTGCCAGATCACCAGCCATGATGAAATTGACATGGAGCTGCCGGGCAAGCAGCCCTGTGCCTATTTCTGCATCACATCCGATCAGGACAGTACCTTTGATTTTCTCACGTCCCTGTTTCTGTCCTTCGCGTTTATCAAGCTGATCCGTTACGCGGATAAAAACTGTGCCGACCGCAGGCTGCCAGTCCCCGTTCATGTGCTGGGCGAAGAGTTGACAGCCTGCGGCGTTATTCCAGACTTGAGCCGGAAGATCAGTGTGATCCGCTCGCGGGGCGTCAGCATGAGCTGCGTGTTTCAGAATCTGGCGGGCTTGCAGAACCGGTATCCCTACAACCAATGGCAGGAGATATTGGGCTGCTGCGACTATCAGCTTGCACTGGGCTGCACCGATGAGCTGACTGCCAAATTCCTCAGTGACCGCACCGGGGAGGTCAGCGTCCATGTCTCCAGCAAGGCCAAGCAGTTGGGTACATGGCGTATCAGCAACTACACGCCGGAGTTCCGCGAAACCAGCGGCGTGGGCAAGCGCAAGCTACTGACTATGGATGAGGTGCTGCGCCTGCCGGTAAACCGCGCGCTGGTCATCGCACGCGGCAACAAGGTGCTGCAGGTAGATAAGTACGACTATACCAATCACTACGAGGCAAAGAAACTGCGGGACTGCAAGGCCTCCGCCCATATCCCGGAATGGCGTAAAAGCCCTGTGTTTTCGCCCGCACCGAAACAAACAGAGCAGCCTATTAAGTCAAAGAAGGTGCCGAACAGGCGCAGTGAGTTTGTAAAAACCGATAAGGATTCCATCATGTCAACCAAAATGTGAGCTAAGGAGGAAAGTAATATGCCGAGAAAGAAAACAGAAGAACTTGCCGTGATGCCGGAAGCACCGGCACTTCCCGTCGTCCCCGAGGAAGCGGCAGAACAGCCGGTGACAGAAGAGTGTTTGCCGGAAACCGCAGCCGATCCTGTTGTGGAGGATACTGTACCTACAGAGGGTGTTCTCGACGAGCCTGCGGAAGTGGTGACTGTGCCGGAGGATCCCCAGCCCTCTGAAAAGCCGAAGCGCACCGTCCGCAAACGAACCGCTGCAAAAAAGACGGTAGAGGTGGAGAAACAGGCTACGCCGCCTACTGAGGATGCTGCCGCCTCTGCTGAACCTGCCCCTGCCGCTGTCCATCAGAGAGATATTCTGACATTGGATGCCCGGGGTGAAGCGGAAACGCAGGCGCAGATGGAGGACATTATCTGGCACGAGATTCACAATGCCTACCGCACCCGGCGCATGCTCTCCGGTATGCTGAGCGGCATTGAAAGAACGGAGGCGGGGAAAACCATTGCCATTGTGGACTACAAGGGATTCCGCATTGTGATCCCCTTGAAGGAGATGGTGCTGGACTTTCCGGCAGATATGTACGGTGCTGACTATAATGAGATGATCCTCCGACACCAGAAGATCCTCAATAAGATGCTGGGCGCAGAGGTGGATCTTATGGTCAAGGGCATCGACGCCAAAAGCCGAACCGTTGTTGCCAGCCGAAAAGACGCCATGCTGAAGAAGCAGCAGATCTACTATTTCGGTAAGGACAGTGACGGACAGTATCGTATTTATGACGGGCGCGTGGTGGAGGCTCGTGTGATCGCTGTGGCGGAGCAGGTCGTCCGGGTCGAAGTGTTTGGCGTGGAGACATCCATTCTGGCTCGCGATCTTTCGTGGGACTGGATCGGCGATGCCCATGACCGCTATGCCGTGGGAGACAAGGCTCTGGTACGCGTGCTGGAGATTGACCGCACAGAGCCGGAGCACATCAGAATTAAAGCCGACATCAAAAGCGTATCCGGCAATAGCAAGAATGACAATCTCCAGAAATGCCGTATTCAGGGCAAATATGCCGGGAAGGTCACCCATATCCATAAGGGCGTTGTGTATATCCGCCTTAGCAACGGGGCCAATGCCATAGCACATTCCTGCTATGATCGGCGCAGACCCGGACGAAAGGATGATGTCAGCTTTGCCGTTACCCACCTGGATGAGGAACATGGAGTTGCGCTGGGGATCATCACCCGAATTATCAAGCAGCATGTCTGATCTGACACGGTATCGGCAGGGTATGGCAATGGATTGGCACTGTTTTGCGATTTCGCCGTAAATCACCATGTGCTATACTTGGTACAGTCAAAATTGTAAAGACCGCCGGGTGGTAACTCGGCGGTCTTTCGCATACAGGAAGAGGGTGTTTTATATGTGGTAGGCAGAGCAGCGTTTCGCGCCCGAGCGGCAAATGCAATCACCGCAAAACCCAAACAACAGTACATAGTGTTGAAAAAGGCGAGGCTCCAGTCGTAAATATCTTCAAAGCACATTAAACAGTGCTGCGATATTTACGTAAAGGAGAGAACGCCCATGAGGAGAAAAAGAATGCGTTTAGTTTCACTTATTTTGAGCGCCGTGTGTCTGTTAGGCTGCGCAGTCCAGCCGGCACCGGTCTCGGATTCGTCTGAGTCCAACACCAAGGTCTCTGCCTATGCAGCAAGTCAGGCCGAGCAGAACGAAGAGGAGCGCACGGTGGCCGAATCTCTGCTGCCGCAAACAGAAGATGGAGGCGATACATCCGAGAGCAGCGTCGCTCCTGAGCGGGCGGGTGCGGAGAATACGGATAAAGCCGCGAAAAAACAGCCTGTACCCGCTGAAACGGCACCGCCCGCTGCACCGAAAGAGCCGGCAATACCCGCGCCTGCACCGGAGGATAAACCTGCTCCCACACCCACACCGGCACCTACACAGAAACCGGCAGAGAAACAGGGGGAGCAACCTGCGCCTAAGCCCGAACCTGCCCCTACGCCTAAGCCTGCCGCCAGCGGGGATATCTATTCCATCGCGGAGGCCGTGCGGGCGGGCAACGAGTATGCGAAGGTGCAGTGCGGCGTGACCATCGACACCGACCTGACTGCGGAGAATGCCAGCTACTTCCCCGGCACGGCAGACAGCGTGGCGTGGCTGGCAGCCAACGGCGGACGGGAGGCACTAAACCGCGCGGTGCGGGGCAATGTGGACGCTACCTTCCAGTATTTGGCAGCCATGGACGGTGCGGATGCCGTCAGAGCCTATGCACGGTTCAACTGCACCGTGCGCTATAGCGCAGCATCGGACGAGTACATCGTGGTGGTGCTGTACGGATAAAATCGAATACCCAACAGAAGGCCGACAGCGTAAGCTGCCGGCTTTTGCGTCGGGAGAAAGGACATTATGAAGAAAACCATTCCCAAGCTGCTAACGCTGGTGTGCCTGCTAGCGGTGCTCATGGGGCTGTCCGCTGTGACAGCTCACGCCGAAACCATCTCCGGCACCATCTCGGGCGGCAGCAATTATCGCTACTATGAGGATAAATCCAATGTGCCCCAGTGGGGTCCATTCATCAGCACGAAGCTGAAATACTTTACAAGGAGTGATACCGGCAAGACGGTGCCTGCCTACTGCATGGAGCCTGCCGCAGCCTCCTCGGGGTCTGCCTTGGGCTACTCATCCGTGTCCTGGAGCGCTCTGAGCTGGAATCAGCGTTATGCGGTGACCTTGGCACTGGCCTACGGCCATGGCGGTAGCTATACATTTGATATGAATCCCGATTATGCGCAGTTGGCGACCCAAGCCATTATTTGGGAATTTGTCTGCGGCTACCGCAGTCCCACCTACCCCTATACACTGAATGACACCACCTGCCATCGGATGTTCCGCTATGTGGACGCGGGCGTAGGAAAAGCCTATGACACCATCATTGACCGCATGATGCAGCACGGTAAGCTCCCCAGCTTTGCGGTGCGGTACCGAAACCAGTTGAGCGAAAGCAATGCCATCGAGCTGGACTGGGACGGCAGCCGGTACACAGGAACGGTCACCGACACCAACGGCGTGCTGTCGCAGTATTCCTTTGGCTGCAACATCAGCGGCGTGACCATCCGCCAGGAAGGCAACACATTGACAGTGACCGCCACCAAGGAGGCCGCCGAAAAGCTGGACGGCTATGTCAGCAGCGAAAAAGGCTATTCCCTGGATGTGGACGGCACAGAGGCCGTGCTGCTGGAGCCAAGCAACGGCAGCGACTTCCAGTCGTGTGCCGCGCTGACCACCCTGCCCGACCCCGTGTGGGCGTATATCCAGTTCAAAGTCAACAAGGTGGGCAGCATTTCTGTTCGCAAGGTAGATGCCGCAGGCGAGGCTCTCGCCGGGGTGGAATTTCTGCTGGAAACCTCTGCGGACGGACAGTCATGGACGGAAGTCGGCAGTGTCACCACCGGTGCAGATGGACTTGCCCAGTGGGAAAATCTCAAGACCGGCGTACAGTATCGCATTACCGAGGCGAAAGCGCCCGTCGGATATACCCTGCTGCCTGAGCCGGTGGAGGTGGGCACGCTGGCGGCGGATGCAGCGGACATCACCATCACCCTCTGCAACAATGCAGGATTTGAGCTGCCATTCACAGGCGGCACGGGATTCACAACATATTTCCTGCTTGCGGCACTCATGCTCTGCATGGGTGTTTATTTTTGCAAAAAATCTAATATCAGGAAGGAGAACAACTGAACATGAAAAAGAACCATCGCATAGTATCGCTGCTGCTGGCAGCACTTATGGCCTTCGGCCTGCTGACCACGGCATTTGCCGCAACAGATTCTGCGCCTACCATCGACACCAGCAAAAAAGCATCCCTGAGCATCTATAAGTACGACATCACCACGGCCGGCAAAGACGGTGCGTGGGATGTGGAGTCCTACGTCAGCACAGGCCTGCATGACGACGCGGTTATCGACAAGCTGAGCAAGTACGCCATTCAGGGCGTGGAGTTCACCTACCTCCGTGTTGCCGATGTCACCACGAGCAACGACCTGCTGGATGGTCAGCGGCAGGTGGGTGTGCTGTATGGCTTCGACAGTTCTGAGCGCTCCAATGCTGTGCTGTCCGCCATCGGCATCACCGGTGCAGACGCTTACAAGACTGAGAACGGCATCAACTACTTCACCAGCGATATGCTCAACAACAAACTGGCCACCGCGCTGGCTGCCAATGCCACCACCGTGAAGAATGCGCTGGAAACTGCCGTGAAGAAAGGCGGCGTGGCTATGACCGAGACGGATGCCACCGGCCACACTTCTGCATCCGACATGGAGCAGGGGTTATATCTCGTCGTGGAGACTCGCGTCCCCGAAAACGTGACCTCCACCTGCAATCCTTTCTTCGTGTCCTTGCCCATGACCACCATTGACGGTGCGGCATGGAACTATGATGTGACTGTCTATCCCAAGAACCAGACCGGCAACCCTACACTGGACAAGACCGTGCAGGAAGCTAAGAACTCTACCGGCAAGAACAACGGCAGCCTGACAGACATTGGGGACGGTTACGCCCACACCGCCACCGCCTCAGTGGGTGATGTGGTCGTCTATCAGATCATCAGCACCCTGCCCACTATTACCTCCAAGGCGACCAGCCTGAGTGAGTATACTTACGTCGATACCATGTCCAAGGGCATCCGTTACAATAAACAGGATGTAGTCATCGAGTTCTTCAAGGACGCTGGCTGCACCGATAAGATCACCACTTGGGCGGAGAATTCCGGCAAATTCACCGTGACCTACGATGATACCGCCAACACCATGACCATCCGCATGACCGAGGCGGGTCTGAGCGAGATCAACAAGTCTGAGAGCGTTTACACCGACAGCGTGAAGCGGGGCTATTCCGACTGCACCATGCGCATCACCTACGCCGCCACACTGACCGCCGACGCCCAGATGGGCGACAAGGACAACCCCAACGATGTCGTGCTGACTTGGAAGCGCACCAACGCCACTTATTTTGACACGCTGGAGGACTGCTGCCATGTCTACACCTACGGCATCGACGTTCTCAAGCAGTTCAGCGACAACGGCGGCAAGGTGCAGAACGTGAAGTTCCTGCTGCACAACGATACCGACGATGTGTATGTGATTGCTGAGCAGAAGAACGGCGTGTATTACGCCAAGGGCTTCGCCGCCAAGAAGTCAGATGCCACCACTTTCGTTCCCAACGCGCAGGGTCATGTGATGGTCAATGGCTTGGAGGACGACACCTATTCTCTGACCGAAATTGCCACCGACAAGGGCTATGTGCTGCTGAGGGACGCGGTCAAGATCGTTATCAAGACCGCTGAGAATGGGCAGTGTGAGAAGTGCGGCGCAAAGCTGCTGACCGCCTCTGCTACCGTCAACGGCAAGGACGTTACCATGACCGACGGCAACGCCATTGTGCCTCTGACCGTGGTCAATAACCCCGGCTTCAATCTGCCCAAGACAGGCGGCTACGGCACGTGGATGTTCACCATCGGCGGCGTGGCGCTGCTGGGCGCGGCGGCGTTTATCGTGATCCGCAGCCGCAAGCATAAGAACGAGCAGTGAAACGCTGGCTACTGACGGCGGCTTGCGGCGTTGCGGCGCTGGGCCTGATGCTTTACCCATTGGTGGGAGAACTTCTGAGTGAAAAGTATCATTCGGATGTGAAAACCGTCTACACCGCAGCCATAGAAGGCACCGACAAAACCGAACTGACTGCACAGCGGGAAGCCGCAGAGCAGTACAACGCCATGCTGTCCGACACGGCGACCATTACAGAGGGAGGGGCTTCCGCCCCTCCCTTGGCGTATGAAGAACAACTCACGGTGGGCGGCGTCATGGCCTATGTGGACATTCCCAAAATCAAAGTGTATCTGCCGGTGCAGCACGGTACGGAGGCAGACACGCTTGAAAAGTCGGTCGGCCATGTGGTCGGCACGTCTCTGCCGGTAGGCGGTAGCAGTACCCACGCGGTACTGTCGGCGCACAGTGGGCTGGCGAGTTCCAAGCTATTTTCGGACATCGACCAGCTTACAGGGGGCGATGTGTTCTACATCCATGTGCTGGGTGACACTTTGGCCTATAAAGTAGACAGCATCAACACAGTCTTGCCCGCAGACACGAGCCTGCTGCAAATTGAGGATGGCAAGGACTTGGTTACACTGGTGACGTGTACGCCGTTTGCCATCAACACCCACCGACTTTTAGTTCGTGGGCACCGCGTTCCTTATACCCCCGAACAGGAAGCATCTGCCGCCGCAGAAAAACCAGCCGCGTCCTCGTGGACGCGGCACTACCTTACCGGTCTGGGCATCGGTCTTGGCGCGGTAGCTTACTTCCTGATGAGGAGGAAACGCCATGCGTAAGACATACCTCTTGCTGGCGGTACTGTTGTTGGCCGTGGCGGGCATCTGCGTCATGCTGTGGCCGGCGTTCACAGGACATAGGCTGCAAGCCGACACAGACGCCGCCGTGCAGAGCTTCCTCAAAGAACGAAAGCCGGAGCAGCAATATCCCGAACTGCTGGCGGCTCTACAAGAGTATAACCGCCAGCTTTACGCAGAAAAGCAGTGCAACCTCACCGACCTTGAAGCCTGTGAGGAGCCCGCCGCCGACTTGACTGTCTACGGCATCGAGGACGAGGTAATAGGCGTCTTGGAAATTCCCACCATGGAACTGACCATGCCGGTCTACTTGGGCGCATCGGATGAACATCTTGCCCTCGGCGCGGTGGTGCTGGGCAGCACGTCAGCGCCCATTGGCGGCGGTAACACCAACTGCGTCATTGCAGGCCACCGAGGCTGGCGCGGCGCGGATTACTTCCGCCACATCGATCGCCTGCAGGTGGGCGATACCGTGCAGCTGACGAATCTATGGGAAACGCTGACTTACACAGTGGCCGACATTCGGATCATCCAGCCGCACGAGGTGGACAAGATCAAAATCCAGCAAGGACGCGATCTGCTGACGCTGCTGACCTGCCACCCCTACGCCAGCGGCGGGCGGGAGAGGTATGTGGTGTACTGCGAAAAACTGCCCACCATGAGCCAATCACGGTGAGCAGTTCTATTTTGAGAGGATTCAGACAAGCGTGTCATCCAGCAGGAAGTCAATGACGCCAATATTGAGAATGCCGCCCTCATCATACCAACGCTTACGGATGTCATGACGGACAATGATCTTCGGGAAGGAATCACCGGTCAGCGCGAAAGGCTTATTCTCGGTGATCGCCTTTTCCGCTGTTCCCAATGCGTAGGCAGACTGGATATAGGTCTTCTTGCCGCCGGAGGTTGCAATGAAGTCGATTTCCCGCGCGACCGGCACGACCTTTCCTTTGGTATTTTTCTCGTTGCCGTAGACAATGCCGATGTCAACGGCGCATTCACGGATCATCAACTCATTGAAAATGATGTTCTCCATGATGTGCGTCATTTCCTGCTGGCGGAAGCCGATACGGGCATTTCTCAGTCCAATGTCCTCACAGTAGTATTTGTTGGGATAGTCAAAATAGCTCTTGCCCTTCACATCCCAGCGCTTGCATTCGGTAAAGAGGAAGGAATCCGATAAGTGATCCATATAGGCTTTCACGGTGTTCAAGGCAACGACATTTTCACCGCTACGCTTCTGCACTGTGTTGATGGCGGCAGCAACCTTCGTTGGGTTGGTCAGAGAGCCAATAGACGAACACAGCAGATCAAGAATCGCGGACAGCACATCCTCACGCTTGATCTTCTTCCGCTCTACAATGTCCTTCAGATAGACCTCAGAAAACAGCGATTTCAGATAAGCCATTTTCGCGGCATCCGTGGGACGGGACAGGATCAGCGGCATACCGCCGTAGAAGGCATAGTCCTCAAAGGCATCCTGCTTATCACCGCCTACGGCTGAATAGTATTCGGCAAAGGAAAGCGGATGCACACGGATCTCATCGCTCCGTCCCCGGAACTCAGTCAGTATATCGGAGGACAGCATTTTGGAGTTGCTGCCGGTCACATAAATGTCCAAGTTGGACAAGGACTTCAAATCGTTGAGCGCGTCGTAGAAGGTAACTTTCTTGCCATCTGGATTGTAGGGATTCGGAACCTCGTCGGACATCTGAATCTCGTCTACAAAAAGATAATATTGGTCTGCACTGTGTTCTACGATCTCCCGGACATGAGCCGCAAGCTCCAACGGATTGCGATAGCGAATATCACGGGTCAAGTCCAGTTCAAAGGACAGAATGTGATCTTCGGCAACACCCTCACCGAGAAGGTAACTCTTGAACAGATTGCGAAGCAGAAAGGACTTGCCGCATCTGCGGATGCCAGTGATCACCTTCACCTGACCATCCCACATGAAGGAGATGATTTTTTTCAAATAGCGATCTCGTTTTATTTCCATAGCCCAACCTCCATTGAAAACTTGCTGGTATTATCATGCTACATTTCAATGGATAGTATACGGCACCGTGAGATAAAAATCAATAGCTCTGCTGAAATGTTTCCAGATAAACCCGGTAACATTTCAGCGGGCGGCGATTCAAACCACCGCCCCTGTGAGGTAAAGAAGCCTGAAAGTTGACAAGAACTGCGACGCGGCTGACCTGCCACCCCCACGTCGGCGGCGGGCGGCAGCGGTTTATGGTCTACTGTGAACGAACTGAAAATTAAGGAGAAATGCACAATGAAAAAAGCAATTTGTATCATTTTAGCTGCGGCAGCTGCCGTGGCAATTATCGTTTCCAGACGCCTCCGACCCCGTGGCCGCAGAGAAATTTGAAAATTTTTTCAAAAAGTGGCGCACTTTTGATTTCGTTTTACGGATAATGATAGTAGAGGGATTTTTATGGACAAGCGTTTTTACCGATTTTTACAGGCAACCTGCTGTAACTGGCGCAACAGCTTCTTCATTGATTGCCAGCGTTGTGACGGGTGCTCCGGTTTTCTTCTGTCTGTAAATCACAATGCCGTGCCGGCAATCATACCTGTGGCGGTATTCGAGGAACTGTCCGGTGAGACTGTGGATAAATATGATTGCGTCGGCATTATGACGCTGGAGGGATTCCAACGCTTCTACACCAGCTGGCTTGTCTGGAACGTAGAAGACCCGAAACGGTGCAGTTTATCCCAATTGTGGGAGAGCTGCCAACAATGAACGCACACAAGCCGAAAGAAGGAGGTGAACATTCTGAAAAGAGTCAATATCCATTGCCCTAACTGCGGAGCTAAGGCTACCTTGCATCCTGCCAGCTTTGTATATGGCAACAGTCGTAGTGCAGGAAGCTATCTGTATGTTTGTGACCGCTATCCCGCCTGCAACAGCTATGTGGCTGCCCATCGCGCCACACGGCAGCCCATGGGCTCTCTGGCTGACGGGGAGCTTCGGCATAAGCGTATCCAGGCACACCGGGCATTTGACCGCCTGTGGCGTTCCGGCTTGATGACCAAGAAAGAGGCGTATCAATGGATGCAGACAGAGTTCGGTCTGCACGAGGAACAGGCGCATATCGCACAATTCGGCGCGTACATGTGTGATCGGTTGATCTGTGCCTGCGAGAAGTTTTGTATCCACAGCGCAGAGGTCGCATAGAGAGCACGCCTAAAGCCACAGAGAAAGAGAGGTGAATCTGACGATGAAGAATAAGGATATTGCCCTTACTGATGCCCAGCGCTGTATGGTAGAGGCGAATATGGACGTGGTACGCTGGGCCATCCGTACCAGCATTCAGGTCAATGAGCAGCGCTATGGTTTCGGCTATGACGATTTGTTTCAAGAGGGCTGCATTTGGCTTTGCAAGGCCGCAGTGACGTATGACCCGGACGGCGGCGCCAGCTTTCCCACCTATGCTCAGAGGGTCGTTGAGAACGGTCTGCGTACCTATTGCCGGCTGCAGCACAGCAAGGAGCGGCGCAGCTTTCCTGTATCGGAGATCTTTGACACGGAGGCTGACGGTCACCGTGCCATGGCCTCCGGCATCCGCAGTCTTCAGGAGCAGCTGGCTGAGGTAGATGCGTTATCGCTTCTGGAAAGCGCGAAGCAGCAATACAACGGTGTTGTACGGCTGGGTATAGAGGCGATGCAGCTGAAATTTATCGGCCTGAACAATACGGACATTGCTGCCTATTATGGGATCAAGGCCAACTATTTGGGCGCGGCCGTACATAGAGCCGCTGAGCGGCTGAGGAACAATGCGGAGTTTTTGAATAGCCTTGAATATGAGCCGTTGAAGAAAAGCTCCAAGGCTTCGTGAAATATGTGAGGTGAAATTCATGCAGAAATACTATACGGCCGTCGGCCGATTCGAGCGCAAAGGCCGCATGGGCGATATGACCTGCCCTATGGTCATCATCAACAACCGGGAATATGCATTGGACATCCAGGAGATGATCCTTTGGGCTGCGCTGAACTGGCAGATCATGGACGCCGGATCCCTTGAGGATGCTTATTCTGCCAAGCTGAAAGCCAGCGGCATCAGACCCCAGCGCAGTATCTCCGACTGTATGCGCCGACTGATGCAGCGCGGACTGGTGGTGGAGGGCTGCGGCGAAACCGATGAGGATGCACTGTATGCTCTGTTGTCAGGGCTTTACGTGGTGCCGATCTCAGACAGTCTGCTGCTGCGGCTGATCTCGTTTATCAAGCTGACGGTTTTCGGCCATGTCCCTTTTGCGGTTACCAGGAAGCTGTTTCGCAAGGACCGGCGCAGCGCAAACGAACGGCGGGTTTATCGTCTGTCCCGTCAGGCACTCTTATCCACGGCAGAACTGATCAAGTGTGTGGAGTATGACATCCATACGATCCACTCTGATTCGCAGCTGATGGACGCCCTGTATGCAGACGATACCACCACCAGCGACAATATCGCGGATATGGTCAAGCCCTTCGTCTGCTGCCGCCCCGTGCTGCAGGCTGTGGCAAACCTCTATCTGCGCCGTCAGATCATCTTTGAGAGGCTGTCATGATGGACAAGCTCAGGACAGCACCGCTGCCTCTGAGAAGAAAGCTGCTCCTCACCGCGTTGGCAGGGGCGGCTTTCTTCCTTGTAGGGCTGGCAGCCATTTTCTTTTCCCTCGATACCGTTACAGCTCTGCTCAGCGGCATCCTCGACATAGGACTTGCTTTTAAAACGGCAGAACTCTACCGCCTAATTATCACCGGGCACTACACGGACATTGATGGCATCTGCATTGCCATCACACAGACGCCGCTCCGCAAGTACCGCAATGTCCGGATCATAGACAGTCAGGAGCGTGAAAGGACACTTGTACTGCCTAGGCAGGACAAGATAGAGGTTGGCCGCCGATATCGTTTCTATTTCAAATCCTCTGCACATAAATCTCCTGCACAGGTACAGACTGGCAGCAGCTTCATAGACGAATCTCTCCCGACCGATGGCTTTCTTGGGCTTGAGGCGGCGTCGGATTATTCTCTGTAACGTCGAACTGATTTTGCAGAGCAGGACCTTCCTCCCGCAGCGAACGCTACTCATTCGCAAAAGCTTCGCAGAAAATTTTGAATCACATTCAGCCGTCATTTTCACGATTCGCTTGAGATTGTCTTTCGCCAACTCCACCAGTATTACCTCGTAAATATGGGCTTCCCATCCAACCGTAAGTAATGTGAGGAATTTAACAGAGAGAAATCAATCTTGGCAACAGAGATTTCCTCACTTTTATCCTTGCAAAAATCAGATATATCCGTAAAAAGATGTACTTTCTCCGTTGAAGGTGCAGCGAGAAATTTCACTGTTCTTGTCGAATTCAAAACGCATATACCATGTGCAAAAATTAGAATAGCGAATTTAATATTCGTTTTTTTTAATTTTTGTTGCTTTTTTGAAAAAAACGGTTATAATCGATCTTGGAGGTGTTATCCATGAATGAAGCCCCCGTTGTTCGGATACAGCGAGCAAGCATTAAAAATTTCCGAAATGTCGAATTCGGTGAAATTCGTTTCCCCTGTAACTATGGTGAAGATCCTCTTGCGCCGAAAGCAGATGTGCTAGGGATCTACGGTCAGAACGGTTCCGGTAAAACAACATTTATTGATGCATTGGAGATTTTGAAAGCATTGCTGTCCGGGAAAAAGATCGGAGTGGAATTATCCGACTGCATTTCCTATGGACAGGAGCAGGCCGAATTGCAATTTGAGTTTAGCATTCTCAAAATGACAGATGGCAATGTATCGTATCAGCGCAGATTGATTTATTGTGCTGTTTTGAGCAAAGATACGATAGATGAAGCGGTCAAATGCGTGACGCCACGCAGCGATTCCGAAAAAGCTGCTTATCTGAAACCCATCTTTGAATGCACACATCGGGCAGAGGATGATGTCTTTTCTCCAAAAGGCAAACTGAAATTACTTTTTGGAGGAAAGCAGAGCGAGAAGATGAACGAACTGCGCGTCATGAAGCTGTTGTGCCAAAAGGAACATCGTTCGTTTCTCTTTGCTCCGGAGTTCTTAAAACTACTCCGTGAAACAGCTCCGGAAGGCGATGATACCGTTGAGCCGTTGTTTGAGATCGCGCTATTTGCCAACACATCACTCTTTGTCATTCTGAACCACAACAACGGTCTTATTTCTTTGGACGCTGCGCTTCCGCTTAATTTCAGAACGGAAAAAGCAGGCGGTGTATTTGCCTTGCCGATCGACCATCCTATTACCATTCCGAGCCGTATTTTAGACACAATCCAGCAGGTCATTTCGACCGTCAGCACCGTCCTTTGCAAAATCATTCCTGGCGTGAAACTGGTGCTTGTGGAACTTGGTACCGAGCTGATGGAGGATGGAAATCAAGGTACGAAAATTCAGTTGGCGCGGGAACTTTCCTGCCAAAATGGTGAGATGCACCTGCTGCCGTTGAGATACGAATCCGAAGGCATCAAAAAAATCACCTCGATCCTGCATCTGCTGATCGTCGCATACAACGATCCGTCGATCACGCTTGCCATCGACGAACTGGATGCCGGCATCTATGAGTATTTGCTGGGAGAACTGCTGCGTATCATGCAAAACTCTGGCAAGGGACAGTTGATCTTTACTTCCCACAATCTTTACCCGTTGGAAACACTGGAAAGCAACTCTATCTTGTTTACCACCACCAACCCCAGCGACCGCTATACACGCATCAAAAATGTGCGGGCAACAAATAATCTGCGTTCCATGTACCTGCGAGAAGTTATTCTCGGAAGTGATGAAGACGCGCCACTATATGAAGAAACCAATGTATCTGAAATTGCCCATGCAATGAGGGTCGTTGGCAAACGAATGGAGAACATTCCGCCGATGGAGGACGTAGCCCCGGAGGTGTCGAATGGCTAAAAAGAAAGTCATGCTGTTCATCGTGGAAGGACCTACGGATGAAACCAGCCTTTCCACGGTGTTAAACCGCATCTTCAATTCATCAACAGTCAAGTTCCAAGTCGTACACGGCGATATCCTGACACGCGATTTTACTGTCTCAGATAAGATCGTGGCCGCTGTATGGGAGCAGGTCAAAGCGTTCATGGGCGATATTTATAAAAAGAGCGATATTTGCCGAATCGTTCACCTCGCCGACATAGATGGCGTCTATATCCCTGATACTGCCATTGTCCGTGATGCTTTGATGGAACCAAAGGCACCGCCGTTTTATACGGATACACAAATTCGGACGCCGAATGTTGACGGCATTCGGGATCGGAACCGACGCAAGCGGGATAACATCAACAGGTTGTCCGCCCGCCCAAAGATTTCCGGCGTCCCGTACAGTATGTACTACTTTTCTTTGAACTTAGACCATGTGCTCCACGGAAAAACAAATCTTTCCGATTGGGAAAAAATGCAGTGTGCCGAGGAATTCGACCTGAAATACGGAGATGATCCGAATGGATTTATCCGCTTTATGAAAGAGTCCTCATTCTCTGTATGTGATGACTATCGCAGGTCGTGGACATTTATCAAAAAAGAGTTGCATTCTTTGGAACGGTATAGTAATTTCGGCATAGAGCTACCGCCCGTAGATGCAACCCATTCTGCAACCGAAGAATGATTTGACACGATGGAGGACCGCAGCAAGGAGGCTGCGGTCTTTTCCACTTGTTTTAATATGGCAGAGATTGACAAGAACTGGAAATCAGCGAAAGAAAGGGGCTGACTCACATCGGAAGAAGCTGGGACCAAGTTCTGAGAGCTCATCCTAATGGACAAACTTATGGCATTGCCGCTATCAATTCTATTTTAATTCTTCTAAGTGTATCCGGACTGGCAGCAGCTTCATAGACGAATCTCTCCCGACCGACGGCATTCTCGGGCTTGAGGCGGCGTCGGATTATAGCAATATTGACACGGTGCGTTGATTATAGTGTAATCCGAATCAAGGAATCTCCTTCGGCAGATCGTTGACTCCGATGCATATAGGAGTGACTATGAGCAGATTACATCCGCACTCCTTTTTGAAGACGTGTCATATTCCACCGCAATCACTGCGCTGCAGCACATCATTGATTCTCGTGTGTTTCAATAAATATCTATATATAGAATTGCGACTCTTGACAATCGCAATATATAGTGCTACAATGCACTTGTAGTTGTTCTTTGTGCATCGCCTATTCAGGGTTTCCGAATACCTTTCGGATCGCACACGTTTGTTAAGATTGTAATTTAGTGCCGACATGACAGCTTTGGCTTATTGCTGATGCTGTATGCCGGCACTTTTTATTATAGATATTTAAGCCGTAAGGCAGAAAGGAGTGTAATGGCAAACATATCCGTCGTTGGCCGTATTGTATCGGATGATATTGAACTGAAGATCAGCGCCAATAATCGGCCCTATCTACGGTTCGACCTTGCGGAGCGTACCGGTAAGGGGGCTTACGCAAGAACGCAGTATTATCAGGTCGTTGCCTTTGGGGCTATTGCCTCACAGTTCGCCAAAAGAGGCTTGTGCCGCGGCGCGCTGATCAGTGTGGAAGGCACGCTGGAGCTGGAGGACTATCTGAAACGGGATGGTTGGACGCGGGATAAGCGTCTGAAGGTCATCGCGCTGCGATGGCGTTATCTCCAGCCCTATGACACGAAAGTGCCTGAACAGGCACCGGAGATCGACGGAGAACGAGAACCCTTGCCCGGATAGGATGCCGGGCATAAGAGGAGCTATCATGTATCAAAAGGATGCGTGGCAGCTCCTCTTTTTTGTTTTCATCACGAAAAGGAAAGGATGTGCAAAGCATGAATAAGAAGAAGTCCATCTGGTCTGGCGTATCTGTCCTTATCGCAGCCGTTCTGGCCATCGTTGCGTTTGTACGCAGCGACACACAGATCTGGCTTCTGACAGCTGCATTTACCATTTGGGCGATTTGGGTCACGGCCGCATTCGTATTCCCTTATATACAGGAACAGGAAAACGAAAAGCGGCGCGCCGCCCGCAGAGCAGCCTATGACGCACAGCGCCAGAGTCTTCGCGCACTGTCTGTGGAAGAGGAGGATGGCTTCGGCCCACTGCTGCTCCGCCATGTTAACCACCGGATATCAGCATATTTGAAAGCAGTGTATCCGGATGCCACATGGGAGTGGCGCAGCCCAGAGCCGGAGAAGCTGATCCTTCACGGCGGTACAGGCCGTATCACCATCTCTGGTATTCCCGACTATGATCAGGCGGAGGTGACCTTTGACCAAAAGGCCAATTTCTCCTGCTCACTGCTGAAGGTCACACCTGTGGTACAGAGTGCGGCAGAGAACGGCACCTCCGAGAAGCTGCCTGCTCCGCCCCGTGAGATCGATCCGCAGGTCTGGTTCGAGCAGCAGGGACGCAAGGTTCTGGATGATCTGATCTACGACCTCAACTCCCGTGGCTATAGCAGCCTTGTCATCAAGGACAACGGTGACATCTGCATCCGTCAGGGTGACGTAGAGAAAGCGCAGACCTCATTCAAAAGCCTGCCGGAGAAGCATTACTGGCCCCGGCTCCTGAAGGTGTTCGAGCGTGAGGGCATCGCCGCCAGCATGACGGATGATGCCATCGCGCTGAACTGGTAAGGAGGGTGCTGCCATGAAAACAGGCTTAACCCTGGAGCAGCTTGCCGCGGAGATCACCCGGCAGCAGAGCGCCAAAGAGGATTATGTGGTCAATACCGGCAATCTTCGGCTGGAAAGCTATGGCCCCGAGCTGACACTTCGTGTGCTGGACAGTGACGGCGCAGATCGTATCGAACCGCTGGAGATCGGTGATATCGCCCACCGGCAGATCGGTACGCACCTGAGCATCCCTGCCAAGTACTATGAGCGAATGCGCAGCGAAGACCCCGAACTACTGGCACACAATGTCAACACATGGCTGGAGCGGACACCTGCCCAACGCATGATCCGTGTGCTGGACGGTAAGGCACGCGCCTACCTCAGCAATCGTTATCTGCGTATGGACAACTACAGTATCGCCTCAGCGGTGCTGCCCATCCTGGCGGAGATCCCCGATGTGCGCATCGAGAGCTGTCAGATCACCGACTCCCGCATGTATATCAAGGCGGTCAATCCCCGTTTACAGGAGGATGTGACGCCGGGTGACACAGTGCAGGCCGGCGTGGTCATCAGCAACAGCGAGGTGGGCTTAGGCTCTGTCAACATCCAGCCTCTGATCTACCGATTGGTATGCAGCAACGGTATGGTGGTCAACGACGCCGCCACAAAGCGCAACCATATTGGCCGGGCAACGGATGCGGAGGAGAACTTCCAGCTCTATTCCGAAAAGACGCTGGCTGCAGACGATCACGCTTTTCTGCTGAAGGTGCAGGACACTGTCCGTGCCGCCGCAGAGGAAGCGCGGTTCGCTCAGGTGGTGGGCATGATGCGGGAGGCTGCGGCCGTCCCCATGAACACCGCAGATGTACCCGGCGTTGTGAAGCTGGCCAGCAGACAGTTCGGCCTTACGGACTCGGAGGGTGAGGGTATCCTGCAACATCTGATCGAAGGCCATGACCTGAGCCTGTACGGTCTTTCCAATGCGGTAACACGGTACAGTCAAGACGTAAGCAGCTATGACCGCGCCTCGGATCTGGAGATCATCGGCTACAACATTCTGGCAATGCCCAGAAGTGTGTGGTCGCGGCTGAATCAGGTATCCGCGGCGTAATGTGAAAAACAAAAAAGATAAAATGGAGGATCAAAAAATGAGTTATCCTGAAACTACTACGATGGCAACTGCCAGTGCATTCAACCTTCCCACCATGGCCGGCCTTGATTTCGGCAACGATGATCTTGCCGACGATATGGAGGGCTTGACGCTCTCATTCCCCAAGGTCAAGATCCCGTCCGGCGGCGCACTGCAATTCGAGCTGCCTACCGGCGACCCGGAGAATCCGGAGTATACCCGGTTTCTGCAGGGCGTTATCCTGTATCACCATGCCAGTGGCGCGTATTGGCCCGAGGGCTGCGAATACGATGATAACACCGCCCCTCTGTGCTCCACCGTGGACGGAAAGCAGGGCTACGGTACACCCGGCGGCGCCTGCGCTGCCTGTGAGCTGAACCGTTACGGGACGGCAACAGACGGAAGGGGGAAGGCCTGCAAGAATATGCGTATTCTGTATCTTCTGCAGGACGGTGACTATATCCCGCTGCAGCTCTCTCTGCCGCCTACCAGCCTGCGACCGTTCAATGATTTCATGAATGCCGCATTTGTGGCCCGGCGCCGTCCGGCATGGAGCAGCGTGGTGCAGATCGGCTTGAAGCGCGTGGACAACGGCAACAACACCTACAGCGTGGCGACCTTCCGTAAAGTGGAAGATCTCCAGCCTGAACAGGTGGGCGAGTTCCGCGCCTTTGTAGAGTCGTTCCGCCAGCAGGCGAAGGAGATGCTGAAGAACCGTGCGGAGCTGTCTGCCGCCCGTGAGGGTGAGGAGGACCAGTATGCCACCGCAAACACCGAGTATGCTGTTGCCGACAGCGGCCAGCATTTCTGCATTTCCGGTGCGGATGTGATCGATGGCGAGCGTGAGGAGCTTCCCCACTAAATGAACCTATCAGACCTTATAAGGATCTGAAACATGTGAAGAGCCGCAGTCTGTGTAAAACACAGGCTGCGGCTCCCGGCATATAGGAGGAACTGTAATGAATGAAAATACCCCCATGACCCCGGCGCAGCAGTTATTTGCGGAGGAGCATCACAATCTGGTCTATGCTTTTCTCAATGAGAAGAAGCTGCCGGAGGATGAGTATTACGATGTGGTGGTCTTTGGCTACTTGCAGGCAGTCATGGACTATACCACGCAGGGTGAGTCCAGCCGTTTCAGCTTCGCCACCATTGCATGGCGCAAGATGGAGAGCCGCCTGGCAGACCACTTCCGCCATCAGGCATCTACCAAGCGTGCAGCACCGACGGTCAGCCTCAATGCTGTTATGGACGATGCCGGCCTGTCTCTGTCCGATATGCTCTCCGCAACGGATGAGAACTTTCTGGAGATGGAGACCGGCCTGCTGTTCCACGATCTGGGCCGGCATATGCCCCGCCGTGATATGAACGTACTGCGACTCAAGGCAGATGGCTACGGTACGCGGGAGATCGCACAGAGGGAGAATACCACCGTGCACATGGTGCGGAGTATTCTCAAGTGTGCCTATTAGATCATTCGCAAGCTGTTTTTCGATTCGGATAATGATCGCGCTTTTCACGACCACACAGGTCGAAGGAAGGAGAAAGAAAATGAATAAGAAGCAGGTCATTCTTACCGGCCGGTTGGCCGCACCGCTCTGCGAGGGCAGCCGTGCATGGATACGCCATCATAGCGGTCTGGTCTGCACCTCACGGGTCGTCCGTATCCAATCTCTCACTGACAGAAAGGCCGTTTTTGAGACCATGAACTCCATGTATCATGTGTCCTTGGAAACGTACCCTTTTGTGATGGAGCTGCCGGAAGCGATGTGCGCATAGTATGACGAATGGTATAGGAGGGCGGCAAACGCCGTCCTCCTATATCCCCATCTCCCAGTATAATGGGATCGAAGGAAGCTAACATACCGATTTATGCGACAGTAAAGTCCGGTGCAAATTTATGCATCTTCCCCCGATACCAAACGTGTTAATCGAAGCAGCACAATAAGAATAAATGCGGAGAAGCACCGCTGAATTGTTTGACGACAGTTCAGCGGTGCTTTTGTTTTTGTAGGAGGACTTTTAATTATGGGATTACTCGATAAATTGGAGCAAGTTGAGATCAAGGCGGATTCCCGCCTGCCGGAGGATGACCTGATGTTCTGCGAAACCCAGCAACAGGCGTATGATGAATCCTGCCGTGCGCTCCGTGAAATACGCCAACAGTGGAAAAAAGCGATTCAGGCGCAAAGAGACCTGCTCGGCATTGGGCAGGATGGGTCGCTGCCCTACTTTGGGAGCAATTACCGGTTCGGGATAACGGATCTGAACCGAGAACTGGAGAAGTTCCACAGTAGGTTCATCTCTGAGCTCACACAGCATTTCAATGAGAAATATAGCGTAACGATCTCAACGGATGCCATCAAAGAGCATCTGATCCCTGCAGAGCCGGACCCGTATAGGTGCGATATGGATACGAGCAAGGAGTATCATCGCAATCTGCGGGCTCTTTCGCTGCACTATGAAGATGTGGTTGACCAGATGTTCATACAACTGGATGGACTCAGTTTTGTAGAACGCGCTTATCAGGAGCTACGCATTAAATGCTATAAAGCGGCGCATAGCTACAACGACAAGCCCAGCTACGACAGTAAGGGGGATACGCTTCGCTTTGGCGGATACTTTTGCACCTGTGATGAAAATTGGGGTCGTGAAGACTGGAGCCTTGCAGACCGCATGAAGGATGTCCTTGCCGGCGTGGCGCACTTTGAAACCAATACCTTTGGGTGCAAGCCTGCGGGATTCTCCGAGCTACTCGGTTATTCCGATGTGTCCACCTCAGTGTTTCAGTTCCCAGACTGCCAGAAACTCATACAACTGCGCATGTTCAAAAATGGGCGCGTGGATCTGAAGTTTAAGACGGCGTCTATTGCAAAGGAGTTTGCCGAAACGTATCTTGACTATTCATGCTGAGGTGTCGTCATGAAGTATACACCCTCGACAGAATCGATCCCCCAGAGCAGTCGCAGAGCAGTTAACGAAAAGCTCCTGTACCTGATCGACAACAACTGCTGCGAAGCGTATGGTATCACGAAGCAGGATGTTTTTCAGGGTTATACAGGGGATGGGGGCCTGCACGGGCTTTCCCGGAAGAACTATCGGAGCTACCATACATACAGTGAGGCAAAAAAAAGAGCTGGAAAACGGCCAGTTCTTTACACCGCCCGCCTTGTGTCAGTTCGTGGCGGATTGCCTTCGACTGGAGGAGGACGATCTGGTAGCGGATCTCACCTGTGGGATGGGGAACTTCTTCAACGTAATGCCGGTGGAAGCCAATGTCTATGGCTGTGAATTGGACACCAAGGCATTCAAGGTGGCGTCATATCTTTATCCGGAGGCCAATCTGGTTAATAAGGATATTCGCAATTATATGCCGCAGGTACGCTTTGATTATGTGGTAGGCAACCCGCCCTTCAACCTGCAATGGATGGCTGAGAATGGAAAGGAGTATCTATCGCAGCTCTACTATTGCTTGAAGGCTGCCCAATTCTTGAAGCCACTGGGAATCCTGGCTTTGATCGTACCCAACTCATTTCTGGCCGACTCGTTTTCGGACAGCTCAATGATTCGGAAGATGGAGGCACAATTCCGGTTTCTTGGTCAGATCCTGTTGCCGGATGATACCTTTGCACAGATGGGTGTTTCGCACTTCCCAATAAAGCTGCAGTTCTGGCAGAAGAAGGGCGTGGATTCCGAAACACCGGCTCGCTATCGCACAGGAATGGATAACGATCTTTCCGGCGGTATCTATGCTGGTGCAGCACAAGCGATCCACATGTCGCTGCTGCAAATGCCAAAGGCCATGCTGAAGGAAAATCGCGCCAAGATCCTGCGGGAACTGGCAAAGGAGCGTCAAACCTCTGCATCGTTTACTTATACGGTAGAGAAGATGCTGTACCAAATCAGGACACATCCGTCCCTGAAGGATCGGTATGCCCAATGCTGCGCGTATCTGCATCGGTTCTATACGGAGACACAGCCGCCAGAGATGCGATATGAGGAATGGTGCAAACGGCGGTTGACCGAGGCGAAGGTACTGCATTATCTTCGTCAGACACTCAGACGTCAGAACCGGCAGCCGGAACGTGATGAGATCCACCTTGTCAAGCGGGATTATTCATTCGCCTATAAAGGGTATAGTGCTGCAGTGCGACGCCGCATGAGCGAAGAGCTGCGCCAACCTATCCCGGTCTGTGAAGCAGTGCTGCGCGGTGAAACACTCCCTGGTTACGAACGGCTGCTGCGTAAAAAGCTGCATGAATACCTGATCCAGAGCCAGCCTTTTCAGGAAATGACCCCGGACACGGGAATTGGGAAATGGTTGGATGATTTCTGGTTATGGGATGCCGAGAACGAGGAGGAGATCCTGCTGAACGATACCCAACTCCACGACCTGAATCTTGCTCTGCAAAAGCGTTATACGCTGCTGCAATGGGAACAGGGTTCCGGTAAGACACTGGCTGGCATTGCCTATGGGAAATACCGCATGGACAGACAAGGGTATCGTAACACCTGGGTCATTTCATCGGCCATCTCTATCCGCAATAACTGGAATGTGGTGCTGCCCAACTATGACGTGTCGTATGTGTTCGTGGAACGGCTGAGGGATCTGGAGCGGATCAAGCCCGGCGACTTTGTGCTGATGACCTTTAATGCGCTGTGCAAGTATCGCAGGCAGATCAAAAAATGGCTGAAGATCCATAGCCGCAAGACCTGTCTTGTACTGGATGAAAGCGATGAGATATGCAATCCGTACAGCAGCCGTGCCAAGGCGGTGCTGTCCTGCTTCAGACGATGCCAATCAAAGCTGCTGACCACAGGAACCAGTACCCGGAACAACATCTCTGAGTTCGCACCGCAGATGGAATTGCTTTATAACAATTCCATCAATATGCTATCCTGCTGCCACACCATCTATCACTATGATAAGGACGGCACGGCGACACGAGAGACTAACCCGTGGTACGGTCAACCGATCCCGGCCTATCGTCGTGGGTACACGCTGTTTGCCAATTCACATCTGCCGGAGAAGATCACCGTATTTGGTGTCGGACAGCGCACACAGGACATCTACAATGCAGATATTCTGCGTGATATCCTCGCCAAGACAGTAATCACCCGTACCTTTGAGGAGGTCACCGGGAAGGACATCAAACGTATCCATCAGGAGCCCATTCCGTTTTCAGCAGAGGAGAAGGCTGTATGGGTACAGGCGGTCAAGGAGTTCCATACCATGCGCCAGAAATATTTCACCTCAACGAAAAACGCGAGGAAAGATGCCATGCTGCGGATCATCCAGCAGATCACGCTTTTGCTGCGGATCAGTGCCGCGCCCAATACGGTTTCGGAGTATAGCGGCGAGCTTCCCGGGAAGCTGCGGAGAACGATCCAGCTTACCGGCAGCTGGGCAGAAGAGATCGTGGCCATAGGCGTCCGCCATACCGTGGTGCTGGACGCCTATGCGGCAGCCCTGCGGGAAGCGTTTCCCAACCGGCCACTTTTCATTGTGACCGGCGCGACGACTACCTTTGCGAAACGCAGGGCATTACGGCAAACACTCCGCGAGAGCGGAAACGGCATCCTGCTGTGTACGCAGCAGAGCTTGCCCAGCTCAGTCAACTTCGAGTTCGTCAACAAAGTCATCATCCCGGAGCTGCACTATAACAACTCCCGCATGAGCCAGTTTTACATGCGCTTCATCCGCTTTAATTCCGTTGACTGGAAGGACATCTATTTCCTGACCTATGCACAGAGCATTGAGTCCAACCTGATGCAGATGATATTGGCAAAAGAGAAGCTCAATCTCTTCATGAAGGGCGACGAAGCAGATATGGATGATATTTACGAACGATTTGGAGTGGACTACGATCTCACATCGCTGCTGTTATACCGCGACATAGATGAAGACGGCCGTTTCAGCATTCGCTGGGGCGAACAGGAAATTGCGTAAAGGAGGTATCGAGCATTGAGGTAAAGAGAAACCAAGGCGGAACGGTTCGTGCGTGTGGCTGAACAGCGCACACAACGAGCCGTAGACGCTATCCATTCGCTTTCTAATTGTGCAAGCCGTGTGTGTTACGATTACACGCCGGAACAGGTAGAACAGATCATAGCGGCACTGGAGGCGGAAGTAAGATGCCTGCAGAGTGCATTTACGGGCGAAAACCGCTTTACACTGCGCCCATGAGTCAGAGGCCCCGGATGATTTCCGGGGCCTCAAATATAAGTCAATAAGGAGTATAAACATGAAAAGAGAATCTGCCCCGCAGGAGTATACCTGTCGGAATTGCCCGGAACGGTATTACCATGCGATCCCCGCTCCCCAGAAGTCAAAGGGACTCATGATGCACTTTGGCGAAAGCTATTGCACCCTGCCGAAGAGAGCCAGACATCTTAAAAGCCGTGATCTGAACAGACGGGCACCGGAATGGTGCCCGAAGCGGAAAGTGCCGAACACGCTGCGGATCTACTATTACCGCAGCTCGGAAACGTATATGTTGGACAATGTGCTGCATCAGGGCTTTGCATTCACACCGCTGCCCACGGCAAGCCGCTATGCAATGGCATATGAGGGAACTTCCTCGCTCTCCCCGCGGGAGTTTTGGCTAAAGCTGCTCACACAGAAGGATACGGAGCTGTTAGGCATAGAGGTCAAAGCCAAGTCCGTAGTAGAGATAGACGATGGGCTTGCCCCGTGCTTTTTCTTCAAAACGGAAGAAGGCTATATGCGCTGTCAGTGCTTCGATGCTGATCGCGCACGCACCAACTGCATGGAAGGCTGGGAGGAATATAATCAGGAGGACATAAAATGATCATCAACCAAGAGGGTATGCGCTATACATACAACGGCATGACCTACACTGTCGGTGCCGCTGTCATGGCAACAGAGGCAAGTGAATATCGTGGACTTTATGGCACCATCACGGAGATCCGTGATGGATCTGACCGAGAGACAGAGAACGATACGCCTGACATCTATTGCTGTTTTGAACCACCTCTGTTTCAAGAAGAGATCCAAGAGCTGGAGCAACGCTTCACAGAACTATATCAATCGCCTAAGAAGCTCGATGAGATCACACTGGATATGGTTATCATGGCACCAGAGATGGTTCGGGTGATCTCGGCTGACCCAAAGGAGTGTAAGGCCTGCGAGCTTTACCTGCTTACCACACACTGCACGACGAATCTGGATTCCAGCAGCTTCACTGAGCTATACGCCGACTACGATGCCGGACGTTTTGCCCTACTGCAAAGTGTCCGGGAGGAACAACAGGATGGCTGCGTAAAGGATTGGGCAGATAGGGACGTACTGGAAGAAGAATATGGCATTGACCGCTATGAGGCATGGTATCGTGATGAATACTTCGAGAATCATTTCGTCATATCGCTTGAAAAGCTGTCCCTCATGCTGCCGCCAGATTTTATAGAAAATCCGAAAAGTTATAATTGAAATTATTATAATTTGCGGTATAATACTTTATGGAGGCGGTGAGCTTATGAAGCAATTTGTTGATCGACAGCAGGAGATGGAGACGCTGCAAAGTGAGTATGAGCGGAATGGCAGCGCACTTGTCGTACTGTATGGACGCCGGCGAGTGGGAAAGACTACGCTGATATCCGAGTTTATTCGGGATAAAAACGCCCTGTTTTTCCTTGCAAGTGAAGAGTCCGAAGCACAAAACCGAGCGGCATTCAAAGAGAAAGCGGCAGAATTCATTGATAGTGATCTTCTGCGTAATGCGGATGTCAAGAGCTGGGACGTGATATTCAAGTCAATCATGGATGCCAAGCATGACAGCAAGCCCGTTATCGTACTGGATGAATTTCAGTATCTGGGCAAGGCAGAGCCTGCATTTCCTTCCATATTCCAACGGATATGGGAAGAAATACTAAAGAAGCAGTCTGTTATGGTCATCCTTTGCGGCTCCCTGATCTCCATGATGGAGTCTCAGACACTGGCCTACGGCAGCCCTTTATACGGAAGGCGAACCGCGCAGATCCGGCTCAAGCAGATCCCGTTCGCCTATTACCATGAGTTTTTCCCTGGCAAAACCCGCAGAGAACTCATTGAGCTATACTCTGTTACAGGTGGTGTCCCCAAATATATTGAGCTATTTTCGGAGAGCGGCGATATCTATCGTGCTATCCAAAAATGCGTACTGAACCGTTCTGGCTATCTCTATGATGAACCGCATTTCCTGCTGCAGCAGGAGGTCAGTGAGGTTGGTAGTTACTTTTCCATTATCAAGGCGATCGCAGCCGGAAATCACAAGCTTTCCTCGATTGCATCTGTGTTGGAGGTCAAGTCAACGAACCTGACCAAGTACCTGAAGACCTTGATGGATCTGGATATTCTGGAACGAAGGGTGCCTGTCACAGAGGAAAATCCCGAGAAGAGCAAGCGCGGCCTTTACAAGATCAAGGATAACTATCTGCGGTTTTGGTTCGCATTTATCTATCCCAATATGAGCTTTATCGAAAGCGGGCATAGCGGTATCGTGATGGATAAGATCCGCAAGGGCCTCACTACCAGCCACATTGGCTTCGTATATGAGGACATCTGTGAGGAGCGGATGTGGGAATTGAATGTCAATAACACATGGCCGTTCCAGTTCTCCAAGCTGGGTGGGTATTGGGATGCCAAGAATGAGATCGACATTGCAGCTCTTGATCCGGAGGGCAAGAACCTGATTCTGGGAGAGTGCAAGTACTGGAAAGAACCCGTTGGTCTTAATGTCCTTCATGCGTTGGAAGCTAAGGCTGGCGATGTCGCATGGGAGCGGGATCGGCGAAAAGTGTGGTACGTCCTGTTCAGCATCTCTGGCTTCTCGGATGAGCTACGCAATCATGCCGCAACACGGGACGATCTTCTTCTGATTGATGATGGAGAAAGATAGCTGATCGACCAGCCGGTTCAATATCTTCAATGCGCTCCAAAATCCTTTGAGGGAATTCAAGAAGTTCTGACAAATGTGTATCAAACAGACGTGGAGATTTCCACGTCTGTTTTTTTTCTATCTGTTGCAGTAATGCGTATTAAAGTCGTATAAACACAGTATAAGCACAAAAAGAGAAGGAGCTGATCTTATGTTAGTCTGCGTAGACCACGGAAATAAACAAATTAAAACAGCCAGTAGGGTATTTACATCCGGACTGGTAGAGAGCGATACCCGTCCCCCTTTCGGTGACAACATTCTATTTTATCGGGGAAAATACTACACGCTCTCCGACCAACGTATCCCCTATACCCGGGATAAAACAGAGGACGACCGATTTTTTATCCTGACGTTGTTTGCCATCGCTTACGAGATCAACGCGGCGGGCCAGTATGTCCCGGATCGGCTGATGAACATTCAGCTTGCCGTTGGGCTGCCCCCTGCGCATTATGGAACGCAGTATAAACGCTTTGCCCAGTATTTCCTGAACCGCGGTGTGATCGGGTTTGAATTCAATGGGAGAGAATACTCCATCTGCATCACAGAGGCGGTCTGCTTCCCGCAGGCACTGGCAGCCACGGCTCCGGTGTTCAAGCGGCTCCAACTCGGCACGGTTGCCAAGGCCACTGTGATCGACATAGGCGGTTTTACTGCCGATTACCTCTCCCTGCGCTATGGCGCAGCAGACTGGGCTTCCTGCGATTCGCTGGAAAACGGCGTCATTACACTCTATAACCGATTGCTGTCCAAGATTCGTGCCGACCATGATCTGCTGCTGGAGGAAACGGACATTGACTCCATTCTCACAGGTTGCAGTACAGAGTACGGCAGTGAGATCCAAACACTGGTAGAGCGCGGCGCGGAGTCCTTCGTGGCGGATCTTTTCCGTACTCTGCGGGAGCGGAAGATCGAACTGCGTACCGGCAAGGTTATTTTTGTAGGCGGCGGCTCTCTGCTGCTTCGGAAACAGATCGAAAAGTCCGGTAAGGTCGGTACAGCCATCTTTGTGGAGGAGATCGGCGCCAACGCTGCCGGGTACGGTCTCTTGTATGCGGCTACGAAGACGAGTAGGTGATCCATATGGGCGAAAAGAAGGATTCCTTCAGATTTACCGTCCAATTCAATGCCGGTGACCCAAGCCACCAGCAGGTAGCCGCGATCTTGAACGAGCAGGGTCGGCGCAAGGCACAGTTCCTGGTCAACGCCGTGACCCACTATATGAATTGCCCGGAAACACCGGAGGCCGCGGCTGCGCCAAGGATAGACCGGCAAACAGTGGAGCAACTGGTTCGTGAGATACTGTCCAATATGCACCCGGAACCCGTACCCGCAATGGGCGAGGATATGCCCGGCTGCGATCCGGCCATTACGGCCTCTGAAGACATCCCCTTCGATGCCGCGGCCATGCTGGGAGAAGATGGTTTCCATTCGCTCATGGACTCATTGGCTGCAATACAGAAGCCGTGAAATCGACAGGTGATCATATGGAGCATACTTCGGCATACATAAATTGCCAGGAGCCAGACTGCGCGTATTACGCAGCCTGGCTCCTGACCTGTAAGGAGACAATGGCCGAAAGTAAGCCAGCACTTTCAGACCGGTAGAAATCGCCGCTCCCGCATGATATGAAAAATGAGCCTTCTCCGTTTGGCATAGAAACGGAAAAAACTCATTTGTATTGTACCACGACTGTCAAGCGGCGCAGAACTTTGGCAGCGCTATGCCTCATCCTCCGCCAGCATACGGTATCCGACGCCAAGCTCGTTGATGATGTAGCGCTTCTCGCCAGGCGTTACGCCCATTTTCTTGAGGATGTTCCTCATGTTGACTTGCAGTTTCTTGACGCTGCCATAGCCCGAATGCCTTCAGACCGCCCGAATGATGGCGGCATATAAAAGGACAAGCATCTAAAATGGATGCTTGTCCTTTTATATCCGATGTATTATGTTAAGATGTGCAGTAGATGTTCCATTTTGGTGTCCCACTCTCTGCTGGAATCAGCGCACTCTTTCAGTTCAGTTTCGACTTCAGTATTTATCGGCAAGTTTTTCTTATAGCGGATGGTATGCTCAAGACTTGCCCAGAAGTCCATAGCGATTGTACGGAGTTGTATCTCCACCGGCACACGGCTCTCTTTTTCAGCAAAGAATACCGGCAACCGGATCGTCAGGTGCAGACTGCGATAGCCATTTGGCTTAGGGTGTGAAATATAATCTTTCTCTGTGATAATTTCAATGTCAGACTGTTCTTTTAGGCACTTTGCCAAAAAGAACACATCCTCCTCGAAAGAGCAGATCACACGCACACCGGCAATATCCATGATATTTGCCTGCATGGTCGGAAAATCCAGAGAAAGTCCGCGCTTGTGCATCTTATTCATAATGCTGGACGGCGACTTCAAGCGGCTTTTCATACTTTCTATCGGATTGCGGTCATGCTGCAATGAAAACTCTTCGTTCAGAATTTCCAACCTGCTTTCAAGTGCTTTCAGTGCGCAGCGGTATTGTAGCATGACTTCCTGATACCTGCGATTTTCGCTTAAAAGGCGCTGGCATTGCAGATCATCCAAGCCTTTATCCGCCGCAACCGTCAAGCCAAATAGATTTTCACTCATAGCTTCTCCATCCCGCAGGGATAGGCGCTCCGCGCTGTCTGCCGCTCTTGTGTTACGACCTGATAAAAGCTGTATCCGCCGGAGAGATGGGCACAAGAAAAACCGTACTGCGTCAAAAGACGGCAGGCCAGATAACTGCGAAGCCCTGTCTGGCAATTCACATAGACAGGCTTGTCCCGCTCTAACTCGTCCAAGTGCTCCCGCAGATCGTCCAGCGGAATATTGCGGAAACCATTCAAGTGCCCATGTTGATATTCGCCTTCCGTACGGACATCCAGCAGCGTCGCGCTGCCGTCGTGGGGCAGGCCGTCCACCTCGTCCCAATGGAACTGCCGCACCTTTCCGCTCTCCAAATCCTCGATCATAAATCCTGCCATGTTGACCGGGTCTTTGGCAGAGGAATAGGGCGGCGCATAGGAAAGATCAAGCTCCGTCAGTTCCAAAGCTGTCATTTTTGCGCGAATGGCCGTTGCCAGTACATCAATGCGCTTGTCCACACCGT